>Ga0256407_10004567_pt1 | contig 22990 bp, 29 predicted proteins | sample RumenRJG_04DNA_FD_193489 | JGI IMG/M metagenome (GOLD analysis project Ga0256407, IMG submission 193489) | Bovine rumen microbial communities from Lethbridge, Alberta, Canada - RJG_04 | ecosystem: Host-associated > Mammals > Digestive system > Stomach > Rumen | place: Canada: Alberta... | reverse complement strand
CTGCTGTTCGAAGATAACCATATCCAGCACCACGAGCAAGCGTAGTTACGTCAGTACCTTTCCAGTTCTTTCCTAACTCTGTTTGCCGATAAAGAGTGCAAGCATAACTCATGCAAATATCCTCTAGACGAGTTGCATTATCAATTGTAATATGTTTATAAAATTTGTGACCAACTTCATCGTTCTTAGCTCGAACAGCCTGAGCAATCTGACCAAGGTCTTCTATCGTGCGTGCTTGTATAGCCATAGCATCAATAAAAGTAGAACCTCCTTCAAGGTCTATAATCAGATTGTTAGGTATTTGAGCAACACAGCTGGTCTTTCCTGATTTCGGCAGTCCATACAGTATAAGATACTGAGGATTGACCGAAGTCGCAGGAACTGGTTGTGTTGGTAGTACTAAGCTCATAATTATACTAAATTATTTCTTAATAGTAATCTTCAGACCATCAATATAAATTGTAGCAATAGTCTTCTTAAAATCCTTTGACAGACCACTAATAAAAGTGGGGGTGCCAAACTCGTAGAAGTAATACGTATTAAAACCAATCGTGATGTAATCATCAGTCAGGTAGAAAGGAGTACCGTCTGCGAGATAATAGATCTTATCCTTAATAAAGGGGCATGAGCTACTGTTGTCGGTAAACTTATAACCATAGAAGAACTTATAGATATCAGTCATATCAAAAGTATTGGTAGTCTTACCATTAATCTTAATCTTAATAGTCTCCGTCTTAGGAGTGCTACTAGTACTGGTAAACAACCACGGGTTCTTCTCCTTTATATCAGCATTGATAAGATCATCAAGAATCTTAGAATAGTTTGTATTGGTGTTGCCACAAAAGGTATTGTTAATCTTGTTATTATCCTTAAGAGAAAAAGTATACTTTGTCATAATTCAGCCTTTCTTTTAAAACGTTAATACTAGTCTGATGCATTAACATTCAATGAGGTTGTTGAACATTAGGTCGTTCTCGAATTCGAGTATGCAAGGCTTACCAGCATCTCTATTCTTTAGGATGTGCACGTATACCTTGTTTTGAGTAGGTAAATGATTTGGACCATATTCTAAGATGTTCAAAATCTCTGGTCGATGTAGAGCCATGACATAATCACTGCCTTGGAAAATTGCATCAGACGATGAAAAATCGCTACGCATAGGGTAATGCGACAGCGGATTATTAATCCTTTCAGGAGCTTCTATATTTCGATTCATCTGAGCAATCTGTATAACAGATGTCATTGGCAATTTCTTAACCTGAATGAAAACACGTTGTAACTCTGCAATCGTCTCCAGTACGGTTCCGATCGGTTTGGTCAAGAGAGCATGGTCATATAGTATAATGAAATGCTTTCCTGTACCTTTTACATACGTATTATAGAAATTAAATACAATCTCTTGAACTTGCATGGGAGTAGTAGGACTATCTACAAAGTAAATAGGATACTCCTTTAGCTGGTTACATACTTTAATGACCTGAGCAAAAGTGCTATCATCAAGGCTCGTTTCCGAGCTATACAAAGTCGAAGTCGTTTTCCTGAGCTTATTAGAAAGCGTCCTTCCAACTTGCCTAAATGCTACCATCTCTAATGAGAAGTTCAGAATTATTATATCCCTAGAAGGATTTAGCTCTATCAAATCAGTTTGGATTGTGTTCACTAACGAACTCTTTCCTGTTCCAGAAATACCGCCAAATGTATAAATAGTATTAGGTTCAATACCACCCATACATTGCCTATTAAACTTCTTCCATCTAGTCTGTAGAGATACCACATTGTGGTTCTTTCGCCCTTCTACATAGTTTATAGTCTCTTGGGCTACTACACGCATAGGACGAATAAGATTAGATAAGTTCTGTTCCATAGGAGTTTACAGCTTGTTTAGTTGTATCCTGCATTTCTTCCTCAATCGCTTCCCATTGTGAACGAGTTAACCAGTTCCACATCGTCATCATATAACCAAGGGAACCTTCTCGCATTCGTTTTGCGACTTCATAGTCAAGACACTTTATAAGGTGCTCGGCCATTGCAGAACTTCTACCACACTTCGTATTAAAGAAATGACGGCATTTGTTCACATTTGCACGAAGATAGGATTTACTCCCATCCGCTCGCATTACGTACACTGGGTACATATCATAAAACACATCGAAATAATCTTTCTCTGGTTTAACCGCAGATATAAGCTTGTCTGTAGGTTGATATGTAATTGACTCACCGCTCTCTATCGCGGTTACTAGTTCTTGAGTTACTAAGTATGATATTTCTTCGTCGCTTATAAGGCTGACTAATTTGCGGACGTCTTGATATTTTGGTTGATTCTTACCCAATATCATACTTAGGAATATTAACTGATTTGAATTGAGGCCTGGAAACGCGTCCAGGACTTTTGTGTCTACTTCAATAATCATATTAAAATAGTTCTAATTGTTGTTCAGTAAAGTCAGCAATTATCTTTTTGGCTTCACTGATATAGTACCTATAGTTGATCTTACGACCTTCTACAGTAGTGTCATATAACTGATTCAGGATCGTAACACCTGATTTAGTTAGCATATTGTATTCGTTGTACTCTGGGATAGTATACGTTCTTGGATCGTACTCCAATTCGTATGTTTTACCTGCATCTTCGTTATACTTTCGTTTAAACAAAGAATATCCATTAGTACTTGCGTAGAATCTATTAATGCGTTGCACTCGATCTTCCCCGTGAAACACTTCAAACTTCTTATCAACCTGTTGGCTCATAAGGAAGTCCCTGATGTCTCCATCAGATTTAATAAATTCTTCAACTGGTTCTCCTTTCACGAAGTAGTTTATTACCGCCTTTGGTATAACCACAGGTGCAAGTCCTTTGCCTAACTTGTTCTTTGTAATAAACATACCTTTTTCTTCTATCTCTCCATCTTTCAAGACACCAAAGTAGTCATTGATAGCATATTGATAGAACGCTTCATACTCATCAGATTCAAACTCCAGTCTAGTAAGGGCTTCTACCTCCTTAATAGCATCTGAAATCGCCTGTTTAAGGCCCTTTTTAGCCCTGTAGACGACTCCGTCAGTATTACACTGAATAATCTCACATCCGAGATCTAAAAGCCTGTCTACGAGCAAAAGAAGTATTAACTGACCATTTATACGTATTTTAAATACGTTGAATGGATCGTACATCCAGCTAACTTCTTGTTGCATCTTGCCTGTAGGTGAGTTAAGCACAATCTTTAGGAACATGTTCTTAACTTTCTGACCTGTATGTTTTGCTTCTAGCCTTTCGGCTTTCAATCCGGCAAATAGATCGCAAAACAATTTTCCCAAATGACGAGGACCCCATTGGTATTCAATGAGCAAGGATGGGTACATAGACGCCACATCTGCGTGCCCAATCACCTCATCATCTTTTGGGAGGAATATTTTAGGAGTATGGATAGTATGGATACCTCCAACTCCTATAGAATATACCACATTCGAGAGAACGAACTTCTTCTCGTAGCCTTTTCGCTCCTTAGAGTAAACTACCTGTTCCTTCATTTCCTCTAAGACGCTCTGTAACTTTGGGTTTTTGTATTTTATAAATGGCAGTATGACATCTTTCAATGGAATATAATCCATCGGAGATCTCATTTCCTTTATAACATTTTTAGGAATACCTGACTTCTCGGAGTATTTCTCAAGTAGAAAGGTTTCCGCCATTTTAACAGAATCCATAGACAAACAATCTATGCCGTGCTCTTTCTCAATAAAGAGTCTAAGCTCGACTTGGTCTGCTAATCTATTTAGGAGTTCTGTTGTAGATTCAACATCGTTAATGTTGTATGCAATCATGTCATCAATCTTATCTACTGGAATAGGTAGATTGAAGTCGCCGTCGTACTCTTGTACGTTTCTGTAGTGCATAGTGCATTGCATGGTCTTAAGACCAACGCGCAATTTCTGACTAAATTGCATCGTTAGTAAATCCATTGAATAGAAGTACTTCGCATACTTCCACTTTTTAAATTTGTCGATGTTTCCATCTTCTGAATTTACTATAGTTGTTGAAAGATTATACAGCGATCTACATATCTTCCAGTATGGTAACTGGTCGAGTTTGTAAAACAGGTCTATCATATAGTTGATAATAACATCATCGTAATGATGGTTATTATACCCACAAAACATTTTGTTGTCGAGACTATAAAAGAAGAAATCGACTAGCTCTGCCAGCTGATTCCTTCTTTCGCTTATTTCGAATTTGATGACTTGTCCTGTCTCCGTGTTCTTACAACAACAGTGGAAGCAGTTCTCGAAGACTTCTATGTCGTATGTCCATACGACCATGCCTTTAATTATCATGCTTCTACTTTTTAGTTAGCACATACTGTGGAATCGAACCACTCTCCTTTTTATAGAGAACCATCCTAACGTCTATATGACTCTGGTAGTACGCCCACATCACACAACTACCGTTGCGAAGAGTGTGTGTAATATGTATTATGCAGCTTCAGGTAAGATTATCCGACCTTTCTGCCGCTTATGGTCTTTCAGATTAGTAGCAACGAGATTCTTGCGTTTTGCCTTCGTCTCGTTGGTAATCTTCTGAGCTTTCTTCATTAATTTGGAATCTTTGGGAAGTTCGTTTACACGATGTCCTTCACCATCGATATCCTTTATATCAGCAACTTTTTCTTCTGTATAAGCTGCTGATCCTTCCTTGGCTACGACGAATCGTCCAGTCAAGGGTAGAGGGTCGTAGATAGAGACGACGAAATCTCTAAATCGTTCTTTCATTGTTTCTCGCAGTTGTTTCCACTTCTCTACCTCCTCAGTGAACATATCAGCTGGAACCGGGTTCTTACGTTCCCACTTCTTGAGCTTATGCTCAATAAGCTTTTCACAATACTGAATCTTATTCATCTTTTTTGGATCTGTATGAAGTGATATAGACTTTATTAATGTTGGCTTTCCGTGTCCATTCAGTTCCATCCAACAAGACTTTGGCTGTGGATATTTCTTGTGTTCCCAGAGTAAACCATTGTTAGCCTTATACTCATCTACAGGAATCCAATCATAACCTGTAATGGTTACTCCATAGTTACCTGATATTGGATGAGGATTATCCATTACAAACTGGTTGCCTGTTAAAGGATTAGTTATGAGCATATCCTTAGGAACATCACCGCCAACACGTTCGTGTTCTATTATAGGAGAAATATTCTTCTTTGTATTCTTAACGGTGAATTGGCGACTCATGGATGCAAGCTGATTCAAATGAATTTTCTTGCCCTTAATTATACGATAATTCTTCATGATTCACCTCCTTTCTTACGCAGCCTGTTTTACGCTTCTAGAGGCCTTTTTAAGGCTCTCTGACGGCTTTTTATTCACAAGGCTTACAGTTGTTCCACCCTGCTTTTTATCGGCCTTCTTAGAGGACTTTTTACAGCGCTTATCGAACAACATTTTAGCCTTCTTGGCTTTACGAGCAGCCTTGTTGCACTCTTCCTTGTGCTTCGTTATGGCCTGCTGACGTCTAGCCTCCTTTGTTTTGAGGTTCTTAGCCGCCTTGCGAGCCTTCTTGGCTGCTGCTGCGAGATTCTTCTTCTCAGCCTTCGTACGGGTCTTCTTACCACGTCCAGAAGGCGCTGGTGAAGGCAAGATTGGCGGCTTGCGCTTCACATACGGGTAGATCTTAGCACTTGGAGGTGCTATTGATCGCAGAGTTGCCAACGTATCGGAATCTGCTGTAATAAACAGATACGTAGTAGTCATCATATCTACTACAAGGTCCTCATTCAAGAGTGCCTGTTTCATCATGTCGAAGTCGTTCGGATTGTACCAGATGAGCACGTTGTACTGATTAGGAGATTCTATCTGTGAGACAAGCTCCTTGATCTTTACCTGTGTCTGCTCTTCTGATAAGCCCATGCGCTTAGCACGACGCTTCAATGCGTTGATACGGAAGTTCTTATACTGTTCCTCACGAGCTTTCTGAAGTTCTTCCTTATCCTTCATTGTCTTTACTTTACCCGTAGGAGTCTTATCTTTCTTAATGTTTGTTGTTGCAAACACATGCTTTGTATCTTGCTTTGGGGTCTTACCATTCTCGGTCGTTGCCACCTTGAAATTCTTCTTACTCATTTTGATAATGTTTTTAAAGTGTTAATACTAAAGTTTACTTTGCGGGATAAACTTGCGATTAGTTGAGGATTCGAACCTCATATTGCCTAACGTTTCTTTACACGTCGTTCATCTAATCTAACCAATTATATTATGTAGTAAGATACTCCTTGAAATCATCAGAGTTCTCCTCTGAAATCTCAATAGTAGCAGAAGTATTAAACTTCTCTAACATAGCATCAAACTTATTAGCCTCAAGCTGCTGATCATGTATCAACTGAGCAATCTTCTCCTTAGAGAAAGTCTCAGTAGAACCGATGTTCTTCTTACCCTTCTGGGCCTTCATCTGGGGATTCAGAGTCTTAATCATCTTCAACAGAGTGATGTCCTCTTTAGCCTCACAGGCAGAGAAAATAGCGAAATAATTGGTTTTCTTAAAGTCCTCGTAACTGAATGTTGTAGTACCCATATTAAGATACTGGATCATACCCTTCAGCATAATACGCTTTGTACGCAGCTGCTGAATAGTATTATAAAGAGACTTGAGGTCCAGACCAGAACCCTGACCTGCTGCCTTAGCCTTCTTGGACATCACATTCTCATCACGGATGATATGACTAAACTTAGTAATATCATTGTCAATCTTCTTCTTTGAACTAAGAATTATAGCGGAATTCAACTTAATTGATTTTGTCATAGGCAAATTGATTTAAATTGTTAGACATGTTAATTAATTGAATTCGAGCATCATTTACCTTGTAATCTGTGGCGAAACGAATCCCCACAAATTTAAAAAGATGGTGTGAGAGTGTATATTATATCAATCTCCCGCAGAAGTTGAATATACATTCTCGCACCAATATCGTTCTAGAGATTCATTCTAATGCTTAAATGCCTCCAGATGAGTGTGTATCAACTATGTTGTGTACCCCGCAGAGTCACTAGTTGCGTCCTCCACCCATCCAACGTACATTCAGTATTTCAAATGTCTCTCCAACTGAGTCTACGACTCGCCATGTCATAGGCGGCGACTGTGGCTGCTTATTGACATGTATTTCTACGCCGTCGGAGAAAGGACAACCTTTTACATGGTGGGAAGGCTGATCGTCGAGATCAGTCTTCGTCCCTATGGTCTTCCAATATCCGTCTTTCGTTAAGTGTCGACATACGTCGAAGAATCGATCGACAATCCAGTCGTACTTGCGATTGTGAATGCCCTCAAGTAGAGTCTCCCGCGAAAGCCCCTCAAGGACAGCCTTATGTGCCGCTGTACCTACTGTCATGCCCACAAGTGCGTCCCACGTCTTAATGAAGAAATCAGAGAAACTAATCTCTTCATAGCACTTGATCAATTTGTTAAAGAAACTCCCAAAGAAATCATTCCAATCATATTTGCCGAAATAAATCTTTGAGTTTTCTATAACTATGAGAAGGTTGTTATAACCTCGCTTATGTTTTGCAAAGTCACTAACTACATTCTCTCGAATTTTTGGTTCAACTAATAATGCGTTAATCAAGTGGACGATGCGCTGTTTCTGCTCGTCGTCAAACTGTGCCATGATTAAGCCTTCTCAACAACAATCTGTACAGAACCTCCACCGTTATCGGAACCAACTGGCTTCAGTGCAGCCATAGACTTGGCTACATTAGCCTCATAGTCGTTTACCTTCTTCTCGTTGGCCTTCATCGTAGAGATGATAGAATCAGCCTGTGCCTGCAAAGCCTTAATGAGGCCCTTCAGACGATCGAGCTCATGCTGATTGTAGCTGTTAATCTTAGCCAACAGCTTCGGGCCATTCGCAAAAATGCGATTCTCGCCACGGAGAGCCTCTGTAAGAGCCTCATCAGTAGCCTGACCGAAACCAGTCTCGCCAGCTATGATAGTAGCTTCAGCTTCTGATTCTGTACCAGGGTTAAATACTACGACGGTTGTGTTGTCGGGAGTTGTGCGAATTGCCTGAGCAATTACGTCGAAATCGCGAACCTCGAACTTACGAGGTGAGCGGTTGAGAATGAAACCCAAACCAGAGGCATCCAACTCGATTGCACGCTTCTGGTTGTCGAAGTCTGTCCAAGTCTCCTTGGCAGCTGTCTTAAAATACTTACCTCCCAGGTGTGAACCCAGGGCAGAAATTTTACCGATATTCTCGGTAACGATGTTCATGTTTACTTCACTCATGATTTTTGTGTCCTTTTTGATATCGTGGTTGATCCACCAACGACACCAGGTGAATATAATATGTCCTCTCGGCTCGGACGTTGCCATTAAAAGTTTGATACGTTCTACATCCCTGTTTGAAAAGGTGTGGTACGATATCTAAAAATCTATAGTGTTTCTAATTTGTTTCTTCTTCTGGTTGTGCTATGCTCATGGGAAGCGCGTTTACTTTCATACTTAGTTGTATTTTTATATTCCTTAAGTGAAGCTCAATCAATACAACGGGAGTCCAACGGTAGGACATATATACCCATAAGTATAAAATCGTCTAAAGCGCTAAATGCCAGTTATGCATTCAAGCATCAAATATGAAACACAATATTGAGTTTTGTACAATATTTCTTGAGCTCGTTGGCAGAGTAGCTACATCTTGCGATGGTCACGGCCTAGTGCTCTTAGATTCAAGAAATTTAAACCAATAAAGTGTAGTATATCTTCCGTATTTTCCAAAATAATAAAAGACTACTACGATACTTCTGAATATTTAACGAGACTAACAGCAGTAATAACGTTCTCGACTCATTTTTTGCCATAGAGTTCTGGCCGTTTAATTTATCAGCTTTTGGCATCTCAGGCTAAATCTAACCTGTGTTATCGGACTTGTCTAGGGCTCCAAAACCCATCGTGGACGTACGGCTTTTTGTTGTGCATTCAGCTTTGCTGCTGTCTTCTGTTTATAGTGCACGAATACTGGAGGAATTCCACCTCATACGCTTATAAGATTTATCACCCACTTAATGTTCCGCTTCATCGGTTTCCCGTAGTACTAACTCCACTACAGAGGTTTCATACGAGTCGCTTTACCCCTCCGAGACAGGGAGGTGATTTCACTTCGCGATAAGCTGCCTTGCATCGTTTACGTATATTGACTTCATAGTCTGGACGCACCACTTAGATTTGCTGTCTAAGCTTCTGGCCTACTATCTTGTCTATTTGCTTCTCAGGAACGGTTGGCACTCGGTTTCTCTATCCTACGTCTAAAATGGTCAGCTCCTTCTCATACAACGAGAGGTAGCGGATTCTAACCCGATATATACTAACGTAATAGATTTCATAGAGGGACGCCAATTTTTGTTAAACATGTTAATAGTACACTCGATTATTTTCATATGATTTATCTTTAGGATCAAGTTATACCGCACACGGGTTTACTACTCTCGCTGATATAGTACAACAGTGTCCAAATCATATTATTATCTTCGTCGTGTCGAGCGATCTCCCTGTGTACTGGTTGCACACGCTTCGAATCGACCCATCTCACTCTAAAAAGATTGTTTTTGACTGTCAGGTTGTCATCCTTCGACTCCAGCATTTCCTCTGGTACATCTCATATCTATATTACTCAACTATCGCTTACCATAGTCTTTCATAACTTTAGAATAGTCTTACTCGCGGACTTCACTCGCGTGGCCTTTAAGCATCTATGCCCTACTTCGCCATAGGTAGCGCCATCTACCTAGCGGTCATTTTCTCTTTTATATACCGAATAAACGACCAAAAGCTCATCGGTTGTCTTCATCACATTTTCCTCAGCACCCCATCCCCGGTGACCCAGTGGGACCGTAGCCTCAAAGGTGGTCATCTAGTAATCGAAACTAGAAGGATTTCTTCAAGGACCGTAGTTACGGTACAGCGCAGACAGTCAAGCCTTCTGCTAGGCTAATATGCTCAGACTCGTCCCTCAATGCAGGTTTTGGAGACCTGTGACACTGGACTACAGCTATTGTGAATTGATACATCATGTAGGGTTTGGCATCTTGTCTACATGTTCAACTCGTGTAACGTGATTCTACTACTATGTATCGCTTATAGTAGATCTATCGATACGGTTCAGTTTAGAGCTACTCAAGAATTGCATGAACAAGCAGTAGCATTTCTTTTTCGGTTTACTCAACGCGTCTTCCTTACATATATTCCACACTTCATGAGTCTAGATCAGGCATAAAGAACCTGTCTGGTTTATATATGTGTTGGGGTCTGATACATACGCTCTCCCCACTTACTATGAACTTTTCAGTTGTATAGTACGTACAACATCATAGCATTTCATCCTACCTTTTGGGTTTCTCACCTGTTGAGCAGGCTAACATATTCTCGGATCAAGTAGTACTATTTTCGCGCCGGCTAATGAGACCGTTTATGTGCGCTGACGGGTTGTCAAAACTGGCTAGAGAGCCAGTGAATCCTCACTGGCCCTCCACCCCGGAGTGATTATCGTTTTTGGAATATACAACTTCACCGTCGACAGTAAGTTGTATAGATGTACCTTTAGAAGTTACAACACTATCCTTGGAATGCTCCTCACGATCCAACGTATTGTTATTCACAGGTTTTGCTGACAAACTGTCTGGAGTGACAGCCGCCATTTCATTTCCTGTATCGTGATGTGTAATACGAGCCTCATCACGATAACGAGTCTTCCATCGGGTTTTTGTCACCCAACGAACACTGTCTATAATGTTGACAGAGTCTTTTGAAGTTGCTCGCGATTCAGAGTCCTTCTCGCCCAGTTCGCACCGGTATGCGGGAGGTAATGTTCTACCTACAATGACCGGAGTCGGTCGATAGTAGGGCGTAGCAGCTGCAATTGTGTTTTGTGGTAATGACTTTAAGTTGCTGATAGCAAGACCAGCACCTGCAATCATTAATGCAATGCAGCACAGAATGGTAGTAAAACGCTTCATAACATTGATTGTTAGATTATGCGAAAATATAATTCCGCATTCGGCTTACTAAGTTTCTAACGATTTCCTTAGCAGCCGTTATGCGTTTTTTACTTCACCCTCAGCAGGTTTTTCAGCTTCGAATGCAACGAGGTTCTTCTCGTTAAAATCATCACGCTTCAGCATGGATTCGTTGAAGAGGTTGATGTCGATGCCTATGTGCTGCTGAACATTCAACAACATGGTCTCAAACTCCAATTCAGGAACATTGACATCCTTATAATAGGTTTCGACAACACTCTTATAAACCTCGATAGCTGAATTGTGCAACTCATGCTCCTTATTGTTATAAGCAGCAATGAAATTGTCAGCGAGGTCGAACGATGGATTTGTGACAAATGTCATCAACTCCTGCTCTACCTTGATATCGGCGTTAGCCTTATCGATAGCAGCAGCGTTCTTCTTAGCATCTTTAGACAAACGCTTGATATTAGCACCAAGGTTTGCTATAGCTGCAGAAGCCTTCCAAACCACGAGAACGCGAACCAGAGCTGCAATCTCTTCATCAGAGAACTTGAACTCCTTATCGTTGCGCTTCTTACTGCAGCGCTTGAGCATCTCAAAGGCTGGTACCACGCTCTTAGTATCGGCAATGCGCTTGCAAAGTAGACGGCCGAATCCTTCAGCGGTGAAGCTGGGGGGCACCATAGTGCTAATTTCCTGAAGGAGATCAGCGATAGTGAGCTCATGCACCTTAGCAAGCTCAGCCTGCGGATCGTCTGACTTCTCGGCGGCAACCTCACGATAGGCACGGTAGAACTGAGCTGCTGTGATAATACGATCAAGCGGACTAGCGATCTTGTTGTTAACCATCTGAAACCCAAGCGCTTCAGCAAGCTGCTCGTTGGTCTCAATCTTGGTATGATCTACCAGATACTCCTTCTTACCAGATTCAGCTGCTGCATTTGCATCAGCTTCTGCCTTCTTCTTGTCTTTTGCCTCCTTGGAAATATCCTTGTCTTCGAGTTTCAGAACAACCTGTCCTGGTGCTGCCTCAAGGCCAACTGCTTTCAATTGCTCCTTTGTTGGCTTTGGAAGACTCTTGAAATCTCGGATGGTTACACCCATCTCTTTTCCAAGCTCTTGAAGCATTGTCCAGTTCTTCTCATTAGTAGAGAAGATAATGCCCATTGGATTCTTACGAACTACTGCCTCAGTCACTGCAATATCGAGGATTGTGGCATCCTCAAGCAGTGTGAGTGCTACATATTTGTTGGCATCCTCACCGCCATTTTTCAACATCTCATCTTTGCGATGCTGAAGTACAGCTGCATACTGTACTTTGGCGTCCTGTGATAAGCCACTAGGTATACCGGGTTTAGGCATCTGTATAGTTGCAGGTGTTTTCTTCTCGGGTACCTCTTCTGTAGCAGGATTCTCCACTACAGGAGCTTCTACTACAGGCTTTTTGTTTTTCTTATCTGCCATTTTTGATAAATGTCTAAATTGTTAATACTATGAGCTGACTAGGCTCGTTTTAAGTCAATCTTTTTGGGTATATTCTTCGGGTGGTTTGACATCAGTCAACTATCACTGAAATACATATACCATTGTGGTTGTCCACGCGCCTTGCGATGGACTTCACTAAGGACATTGTTGTCGAGATTGAAAAGCATATCCTTACTTGCAGGCTTTGGGGATTTCTCCCGCATGGTTACTAAGAGAGATGTGTCTGCCAAAACTCCAGTAAGGAGTGGCACACTCTCCAGTACCTGCATGGGGGACTTTTCAATCATAACAACTTTATCCTCTTTCTTGTCATTGAGCAGATTAACTGCTACATTGACAGCTGCATACGCACCTACAAAAGATACGAGCAGACTCCAAAACAGCTTCTCACTTTCATTGTAACGAGCAATTGCTGTGATGACACCAATAATGGAGATAAAAGCTAATAAAGTCATCATAATTTTAAGAGTTTTTTAATTAAATTACGTTTCCTGCTAAGATGCGACTTAATCGTACCGACAGGAATCTTGGTCACTTCACTAATCTCACTAACAGTCAAATGTTCTACGTAATACAGGTTGAAGATCCTACGAACGTCTTCTGGGAACTGTCTGATAACCTCAAGTATTTGTTGATAAGAAGTCGATTCGGCCGCTGACTCTCCATCATCTACCTCTTGAACTTGTCGAACATCATTGTTCTCTAAATTCTCAGGTATATATACCGAAGGTTTCAATTTACGTAAATAATCGATTGCAGTTCGATTAGTTAATATTCTCAACCATCCGCCGAATGACGAATAGTCTGTGAATTTCGAGAGTTTTCGATAAACTTTAAGCCACACAAGATTATTTATATCTCGCGCCTCATCGAAGTCCTTGAGGTATTTGTATAAAAGATCTGTTGTAAATCCCTTATACGTTTCATAAAGTTTATTATAAGCAGATATATTACCTGCTTGAGCACTTTTGATAAGAGCTACTTCCTCTTGCGTTATGCGTGGAATATTAGCTTTCATATCAAACAAATTTAACCGGTTATTAAGGTGTCACTCCTGTAACAGACGGTGCTGCTTGTAGTGTAAGAAGTATGAGCAGGGTTCAATTGGACTTATCTTTAGGATTAGAGTACCTTCACTAGTTGCCAATCATCGCTCTGTACTCCCAGATCGACTGCTACGAATCTTTCATACTTCTTAATTGTGGGCTGTTGTCATCAAAGACTACCTTAAAGGACAGCCCTAGAAGGGCAAGTCCTCATTTATGAGGGCTGTGTGCTCTTCCTTAATTGTTTCAACAAGATTCAGATGTATTTTTATTGCAGTCTCTTTACTCACTAGTCCTTCATCTACAAGCTTATTGAGTTTACTACAGAATATTCTTATTATGACATTTATTGTCTGATACGACATTGTAGTAAATTCTGGAATAACTTTTGAGTTAAACCATTTTATCAATTCTTGTAGATGATTATTTGACCATATATCATACAAAAGCTGTTCATCAAAATCATCTGGATCTTGTTCTTCGTAGTAAGGAACAAACCACCTTGTAGCGTTCATAACGCCAACTGAGCCTTGATTGTATGCGATACTCAGCTGAGCGTATACATTACTTGGCTTAGTTTGATCCACATCTTGCAAAATGCCCTCTTCTATATAAGGGCTCAAATAGTTGGAAAATACGCTCATATCTTATTTAATACGGTTTTCAAAACAATCGATTAGAAAATCAACTAATTCATTTATGAACTTGTTTTTCTTCTTACGCGTTTTTGCGTCATCTTCCTTAGTTGGAAAATACTTACTCAGCCAATTAAGCATAATAGTACGCTTTAAATCGACTATGTCGTCAGTTTTCAACTTAGAGATTTTATACTCATCCTCAATTAAGGGGACGGTTTTAATGAACCAGGATACCCAAGATGCTACATTTTTCCAATAAGCTTTCTCTTCTTGACTGAGATTATCCCAATCAATAGTATCCTCAAATACAAAATTTGGACGTTTTGGATTAGTAATTCCAAGAACGCGTCTCGTCTCCGCAAGCCGTTCTTTCTTACTAACATACACCCAAATAAAGTTCTTGTATACGTGGTCTAACCACGCCTCCTTGGCTTTGCAATATTTGAGAGCAAAGCTGACAAATTTAGGGACTCTGTTCCTAAGCATCTGTCGATATCCTGTTTTGTTTAGCATATTGTGGACCCTCTCAGGCTTGAACTGAGAGTCTCGCGGCTTATGAGGCCGGTATTTTAACCAATTAAACTAAAGGTCCGTGTGAGGCATTTGTTTTTAGAGTGGTGTCTGGCAAGCCTCTGTAAGCCCTTCCACATAGGAGTGAGATGGGGATTCGAACCCCTTATCCCTTCTCGATTCTCACTCTAAAACAGACACTTTGGTAGTCTGTCCCACCGACTTTACGCTGCCTCCTGGAGACCCGTATAGTCTGCAATGTTATAATTGCCGTTTAATTTTTATATCAAAGCGCTTAATGTGTTTACTTCAGTTGCCCGTCTAAAACCAATCAAGCCCAAAATGCCCTCTTATGAGGGCGTGCGTGGTGAACATCACCGTTTGTTTACCATCGCGGAATTGTCAGATTGCGGTATCTGTCAAAGTGGACCTGGGGGGAGTCGAACCCCCGTCCGAACAACGTACCTCACACACGCTAAGATTTCTTTGTTGTACACAAACAAAGTGACATTTTGAATCAATAACAGAGTTAATGATAAACGTTCGTGTACACTAGTTGAACATATCGGGGATCAGCCGAAACGTTCGATTTAAGGCTATTTACAGGCTCTCTGACGAGTTTTCTAACCTCTCATGGATAGCTGGTCCACTCAAGGGTATACGACGCCTCAAATCGCTTATAACCTCACCTTAAATTTTCCTACATTGACCATGCTCCGGCTCAAGGCTCACACATAGTATATAGTTCACATTCTTGATATATCGTACAGTGTTGCATACTGTTCTCCAGATTCCTAGCAGAGCACAGGCTCTAGGCTCAATACGATAGTGATTTGATCTAATGGTCCAATAGTTTTAACAGCGTTGGATCACTGCTTACCTGCCACACTGGCTCCCATAACTTGAGAGAGGCTTATTAGTTTCCATATAGTTAAATTCATATATACAAATACATCTGCTCAAAGGCTATGATGCGAAATACATATTCGTTTAACACGTCCACTAACAGTTTCTCTCTCCATACTCCGGCTCTCGGTGGACCTGTCGATTCAGGCCTATACAGGGAGTGATCATTTACGGCTCTGCCTAACGATCTTAACATGTCTCCTCATTATAGGTACTGGCTCAAGGCTCTCGCCTATTGCAGGATTTACTTGTTGTTCTCAATTGCGCGGTTCAGGCGCTGGAACGGGTTGTCCCAAGAATAGCACCAGTGGTTAGGATATGCATTGCGCAGCTCCTCAAGATCCTTACGCAGGGTCTTGCCAACCTTCTCGACCTCCTTCACCTGGTCGTCGATCACCTTCTTCAGCTCCTCATCATACTCATTAGCGCTGAGCTCACCCTTGGTGACACGCTCGAGCAGAGCCTTAGACTGGTTGCGGGCCTCGGTCATGATGTCGTTACACTTCTTGCTATACTTTGAACGAGCTACGAGTGAGAGGTTCAGGTATACAGCCTTATCCTTGATACTGTTGTACTCACGGATCTTGCGCTCCTTGTTAGCCTCTTCTTCCTTCTCAGCGGCAGCTTTGACGATATCCTCGCCAAAGGTGTTAACACTCTTCAGTGACTCACTGAAATTGTCCTCGTTCACATCCATCAAAGAGATGGTCTTCTTGTTGTCTTTTGCCATAATTGATTTATGATTTTAATTGTTAATTACTTGTGGGTATAAGCCACGTTTTCTAATTCTTCTCTTGCATCCCAACGCTCTCTCTTATAAGGGATAGCGTTTGAATGACGTGCTTTCACACGATTTACCGGAATATTATGTGTCGTCCTTGACATACCAAATAGAAACTTCTACGGATTATTGCAAAAATTCTTCCATCAAGTATATTAGCAAACTCATCACCAATGTTGGTTTCAGAGTTTTCTGTTGATAATATCTTAATGGCTTTTACAAAATTTGTCTCAGGACGTCTAGATATCTCTGTAGACAATCTCATAGAAATGGCTGTGTTGAACGAATCATAGTCTTTTGACATTAATGCTTCATTAAAGTCATTTATGATAAGTTTTGCAGCCCAATGTTCTGGTTTCTCGAACTCCACATGTTCCGATGTGCCTGCTATAGCTTTAGCAGTTATAGCTTGTAAGATAGCAGCTTCATCTAGCACATATACGGCAATTTTATCAAGATCTGATATAACTCCGTACTGTGCTATGGCAGCAGTTGCATCTTTTATAGCTTGTGCAGGTGGTGTTGTACCATCATACACAATAATAACAGCGTGTTTCATAACTATTCAACTGGTTTATATTTCTTACCATTGATAATAGTGTCTTTAGCAGGCTGTTTAGAGTTATCCACCCGGGTTGGCGGTGCCTCCGTCACCGTAGTTGTTCCCTGGCTTTCAAGCTTAATTTCAGCTATGGGTGGATCTTGTGTTGTAGTCTGGTTAGATTTCGAATCGGGAGCCGGTAAGTTTTCATATACCGCTCGTCCAGCTTTAAACTCACTGACTATGTCCACTTTCTTAATGTTTGTAGCACCTTTGTTTATTAGTACTCCAATTACATTGTGCATGTCAGTCTTTCCCATGGCTAGGAACAATGAGTCGATTTCCCGTTCTGCATTCATTTTTTGCTGAAGTTCGAGAGCATCAGCAATAGATATGATAACGGGGTTGTTAATATCCGCCTGAGTTACTTCTACAGACGAATCATAATTTTTGGGTAGAAAACGTTCCCCCTTCCACTTAATAATGGCAAGTGTAGCCAATACTGCAAGAACAATAGCGATTAGCATAATTCCTGCTACTTTTCCAAATTCTTTCATTTTTGATAAATGTTTTTAAAGAAGTTAATAAAATATGTTATAATTAAACCCAAAAAGATTCAATTTAAAAATGTCCTACCAGATGTTTGCAAGCTTTACATCTTCCAACCTCGCACGTGCGAAAACGTGCCCCTTAACCTCGGACATTATAGTGTGTGACTGTTTTCATGGTAACCAGTGCTCATTGCCATTAAGCATAAAACCCAATCTTCAGGTACAGTCACTAAACCTATGTTGTTGTGAATAGAAAACCAATACTGTGTTTCACAACAGAGTATTGTCTCAATAATACTATATTTCACAATGTAGCATTACCTGGCTTCATTTAAGATTCAAAAAAAGCTACTTAAACATGGTAAAATTAAAATATTACTATGACTATTCACAAACTAGTTCCCACAGTTGGTTTCGCACCTACGCACAATATAGAGGCTGTCCTACTCCCCGCGCTATACCCTCACATCTGTTCCTATTGGATTATAGCTCTTATTGTTGCAGAATGAGCAACTCGGGGTAAGTGTATATTTACGTACTGTGGGATTGAAGGTTTTTCGCACCTACAACTCTGATAACTGGAATATACCCCAGCAGGGTGTCAGCTTCTTTTTAAGTCTCCTCTGACCACGACTGTGCATTAATGCACCCTCTCATCATTCGTAGAAAAGTTGACCAACATGTAACTTTGCTTACCATGCAACATTTTATGTTGATTCTGATAGGGTTTCCAGAAATCAACAGCAAAGTATTGCTGCGATGTGTTGAACAACCATCCTTATATCTACTTGCGGGCTTGAGGTTTCCGCTTTAGCTGATTTCTATGCATTTGAAAGATTGAAGCTGCTATTCTCACGAACCACAGCTTCTGACGATATAGCAAATCATCATACATTTATAAATATTATTCCATTTTCAATGCAGTTTTCTTCTACCTTAGATATGTTTGGACATAAAGATATACTATTTAATATACATCCTTGACATCCAAATTCTCTTCTCTTGCATCTAACTATTTTCCCGTCAATTTTGGCAATTTGACCAGGTTTGCGTTTCTTACTCATGGCACAACACCTCCTTTGCAGTGTTGCAACCACAATAATGCTGCTACAACTATAAGTCCTATCCAGAACCCAGGTGGCAGTTTCTCTGTGTTATTAGCTGTTTGATACATATGTCCTGTTTTTTATTTCGACGTATACCATCGGAATACTATGTCCAAATATCCGACGTTTAATTGCGTTAGGCCATACATATATTACACCTTCGCTTCTATTCCAGAATTTAATTATTTCTGGTTGAACTTTCAAAAGTTTTTCCCACATTGGAGACAGGTCGTGGTGTATATGAATGGCATGTCTAAGGGCTTCGAATTCTAATACACTTATTTCTATTGCCATAACTGTTACTTTCTTAAAACAATATAAATTTTGTGCAATAAAGAATTCCTTATTTTCACCTAAATATTTTCCATAATAACCAGACGTAGTTCGTTTAGTTATTTCAATACAACGCCCTATTTCAGCATTGCATTTTAGTATCCTACGTACTATCATCTTATTATCAGATAAGAACATTCAGATTTACCACCAAGGTTTTCAATACATCCCTTGATATGGGCTTCTAACACTTCGCAGGCATTTTGTGTTAAACTTGAAGCTATACACATTGTGGCGGTGCCTGTTTTAGCAAATAATCGCATGCGACTATTGCCGTTTGAATCCACCCTCTTCTTTTTAGGAAGAGGAGGATTCTGTTGATTCAATACTTTTTCTTTTGGCATATTAACTTGATTTAATACACGCCTAGAACTTTACCCTTCTAGGTCTTAGGGTTTATCTCTTTTGAGATTTTATGTACTTTAACGCAATGGTAATAGCCTCTCTTTTCAGAGAGTACACGTTTTTGGATAAACGCGTCACACCCAAATCAATTCTACCATTCCAACCTAAGTGATTACAATCACAACGTTTTATCCCATATTTAAATAGGACTGTTTTGTGAGTTTCATCCGTAGGGTCTACAAATGGTTCAATTTTGTTGTAGATAACAATGTTATACTTACGACGTAGCCAGTCTATGGCTTCATCTATAGTAGGAATTGATGTGGAACCTACGACGTGATTGCTATTACTTGGTGCATAGAAGAACATTGTATTCCAGTCGTCCCATATGTATCCACAAGTAGGTTCATCAAACCCTAGTTCTTTAAGAGCCAAGGCTTGTGTTTTTGTAACTACAGAATTCTTAATCATAATCTACTCATCTTCGTGATACCATCTGTAATAATATCTCGCACTATCTTCTGCATTGCGAATTTGAAACACATCTGTTTCACCCATAATCTCATTGAGATTGCAAAATGCGTCAGACTCAGAAAGAGCATCTTCCACATAGCTTGGCTTGTCGAGCCAAACTTCGTGAAGTACGTTTTCATACGCACGAGTTAATTTCTTTTGATTCTCAAGCTTACACTTGAGTTCAAAGATTAACTCTTCTTGTGATGCCGCATGAACATTCTGGGAGCTACAACTAGATATGATTGCAGCACAAAAGCACATTGCAAATATTACGAGTATTAATGCAATAAATGCTAATACTTGTTTAAATGCTTCAGATATTCCCATTGGAAATAACCTTTTCTTTTTCATACAACCTCCTTCTTTTTAGCGTTTCTGAAATCCTGCTTACACTTAGGAGAACACCACACGGCTTCTTTTACAGCGGAAGTGAACTCTTTTGCGCAGTGACGACATTTACACGTAAACTTAGGCTGGTAATGCTGATGTTTAAGTGCTAACTTTTCATAGTGGCGAGAGTTTTTAATCTTGAGAATAGACAGTTTTGCTTCAGCAATTGCCTCTTTCGCAAGATTGAGATCTTTGTTTAATACAACAATGAACAATGTTGCAGGTCTGTTTTCCTTTTGGTGTTCAGGATAACTTACCAGTACATGTTCAACGTGGAAGTCTTTGAGAGCGTTTGACGCTCTTGTAACTTCCGTACTAGAAAGTACGATTTTCTTTGCCATTTTTGATAAATGATTTAGTTAATATTATTGTTAAAACACACATTCTCTTATAAATGAGGTGCATACAACACCATGTTGCACACACCTCTTGAACCAGTTAGTCATTTGTACATCTATTGATAGGATGTACTAACTCCAACGATGGAGACATTTTCATGTCTACTGGTTCGCTTTCCGGAAAATACTCATTCATACGGCTATATAGTTAAAAAATGAATAATCTTCCAAAAGAGCCGTACATTCTCACGAACTGCAGCTCTTCAATAAAATAATAACAACCTATGATTGGATGAATGATATTGTCGATAGAAAAGCGGGGAAAAGGTTGTTACATACACAACATACAATTCCCCGCATGATTAAAATATAACTGTGCATAGTACAATACACAGTTGTGCCTTTCCTAAGGGCACAATAGCATTTATCCACCTGCTTTCGGCGCATTGTTATATTCAACATTCTGTCGACTAAAATGTCAAATACTATCCATGCTGTGAATCACATGATACAATGATGTTCATTTTGATTTGGAGCATTCACCACGATTACGATTCGTGTACTCTACAGCCTCTGTTTTTAGGTAAACTGAGACAGTAATTTGTCAAAAGCTGACAGGTATTTGACTCTGCATTCTCTCTTCGGGCTTGTCACCGTCATTATTGGCTGCATTAAACACCTTAAATACAAATACACCTATTCTCACGAACCAGTGTATTTTAATGTAGAATTTAAATAACTAAAATGAGGCGATTGTTTGTTGTTTCGCTAACATCATAGCCTGTCTTGGCGTGACAAGCACTTTGATATTCCCACATTTAGCGAAGATATTCTTTGTTTTACGACCTGTTGTCCCTGCACGTCGGTCATGTGATATGCGTGTGTGGTCACCATCTGATGATGCCACTGCATTTGGGCTAAATCTGCGTCTCATATTTATATTTTTAGAATTTGATATTCAAAAGAGGGCTACATCTTTACAGCGTGTAGAATCTGTTTAGTTATCCCTTATAAACAGGGATATTTACGACGTGCGTGTGGCCTGCCCATCGTGTTGTTTCTCTAACATACTCTGTGTTTCCTACTCTAATACTACTTTTGGCGTACGTCATACTAAGGCATTGAATAGATTAAACATAACAGAGTTGTCCCTATTGCCATGCCTAGCATGGTTTCGAGTAAAGCTTGGATAATTTGAGTTTTTTCCATATATATTGAGTATTATGGTTTGTCAGATTAAAACCCTGAGCAACCTTATCCAAGGTCGGTTCACTTTAGTGTCTGTGTCTCGGTGCAATATTGCAATGACGGTGACCGGCAAAGTGGCTGACAATGTACAGCACATTTAACTCAGGGTTTATAGTTACACGTGTACGTACGTGTTGCATTTGTATTCAAACCATTTTGGAACATTCGATGAGTGGTTTGCAACACATACTGCATTTGTGGATTCAAACAGGGCAATATTTATATACCTGTTTTCATACGGATGTTTTGTTAGTAACTCAAAATGAGTAACTCCACCTCCATATGTTAATTCACAATACGGTGCTGAAAATGTGTTTGTTGCTCCCTCAATGGTTATGACACCACGCGTAGTATCCAACATTATACTTTTTATCGCATGCATGTTGAATACATCGGAGTCGTCTTGACTTCTCCAGTGAATTTTTGTAAATGTGATTTGCATATCGTATATTGTTTTAGAATTGATTTCAAACAAAAGCGGGTTTGATATTTCTATCTCGCCCGCATGATTTTCCTCATGCTACCCACTTATCGCATTTTGGAACTTGTTCGTATTGGATGTGCTACACGTAGCACTGTGGTACCCACCATTCACCTCTTCTTGCAGTTTGGTATAACACGCAACTATGAATGGTTAGTTGTTGGTGTCCTGCATACACTCATTTGTGAGCGCAGTATCAACCACGCTCTTTGAAATTGGAGAACATAATTGAATTGGTTGAATGAATAAATGTCTGCAATATTGAATTAGTTTAATTGATAAACTCTTGTAAAATGCAGACTTAATTTTGCTATCCGTATTGCGGTCTAGCGGTTCCCCCGAGTATCAAATGGCCGAAGGCCCACTGATTAGTGGGTCTCGACCAAATGATTGGCGGCTGTTGTTTAGAATGGGTCTGCTGGATTTGCTGCGCTTCCGTCTTCGTTGTTTTCGTCAACGCTCTGTGTGGGGTTTTGTGCCACTGGATTGACTGGAACCTTGTAGAAGCGGTCTTCCATTCTGCGTCCTTGTTCTTCAAGGCCTAAGCCTGCCACATAGTGTGGTTTGAGGCTGCCGTCTGCCTCTGGCGTGAAGAACTTCACCTGTGTAAATACACCAATTGTGTCGGTGATTACCTGAGTGCCGTCTTTAAGAGTAGTTGGCGCTCCGTTGATGTCGTTGCCGTAGCAAAGACCTTTGCGGAGTTTATACTCTTCAACATTGCCACCAGGCCAGGTGAACCATTTCTCCATGGCTTTCCAGTCCTCAGGAGAT
>Ga0256407_10004565_pt1 | contig 23004 bp, 12 predicted proteins | sample RumenRJG_04DNA_FD_193489 | JGI IMG/M metagenome (GOLD analysis project Ga0256407, IMG submission 193489) | Bovine rumen microbial communities from Lethbridge, Alberta, Canada - RJG_04 | ecosystem: Host-associated > Mammals > Digestive system > Stomach > Rumen | place: Canada: Alberta... | reverse complement strand
TAGGAACTATTATAGAGGAATTGTCTGGTATGGACAAACTCTTAATAGAATACCATGAAACATTATTTCCATTACTTTGTAAATTACAAGGCTTATACGATTTAGTTGAAGAAAAAGATTTCTTTCTTTATAGAAGAACAATCTTTGAATGTCTAAATTTATTATCTTCATTAAAAGATGGAGTAACAGAATGTCAGGACTAGAAAATATGTCAACTAGACTTCACTATGCAGGTGGCAACCGCCAAGTGGATAGAATGAATGAAGATAAGTTAAAGAGCTTAAAAAAAGCTCTTTTATATTCGTATCAAAGCGCAACCGCAATTCTCGCAGATGGAAGAGAGTTTAGATGTTTAATTAATCCTGATCAAATTAAGAATATTTATGATAACAAATATATTTCTATACCTTTTGAAGATATTTGTTTAAATGAGAAGGAAATTAATTCTGATGGTAAAGTTAAAATTAGAAAGACAACAGAAGGTTTGCAAGAAATTGGAATGAAACCTGGTGATGTGTTTACATGAAAAGAAAATGGAACAGATTGATTAGTTTATTTAAGAAGATTAGAAGAAACTGCATATTTTAGGGCGGAAATCCGCAGATGTAGATATACAGTTACTATTGATGACACAGAATATAAATGTTATGTAGCAAGACCTTCTACTAATGAAATAGATTGGCGTCATCAACAAGAAAAACTTTGAAACGATATTGATTATACGTTACAAATGTATATTACAAAAGATGAAAAAACTGAATTATTTTTTCATAGATTTCATATTATTGATATCAATGGAAAGCCTTGAGAAATACAATCTATTGATAATATGAGTTCTGAAGGAATTATTATAGTATATTTAAAAGAATGGTATCAAAACAGTATTGAAAAAGCAAAAGCTGAAGAAGACGCGGCAGCCGAGGTGATAAGTATAATTACCGAGGAGGAACCTTTTATTGAAGGGCCTACCGCAGTTTATCCATATGATAAGAAAACTTATACTATAAGAAACGCAGAAAATGGAACATGGGTTATAGGTAGTTCAAAAGCGAAAATTTTACAACAGGATGATACTACGGTTTATATAGAAATAACTACAGGTAGAAGTGGTAAATTTGAGTTAAAATATATAAGAGAAAATGAAGAAGATATTGTATTAAATATCGATATTCAATCATTATAGAGAAAAAGGAGTGCGGATTATGAAAAGAGATACAAGAAGTACTATTCCGCTAAAATCATCATTCTTATCTTTTGAAAAGGATGTTGAAACAATATTGAGAGCATTATTTGTAGAAAGTTATCCACATAGTGATGGATTAAAAAGATTACTTGTTTTAAGCACTAAAGATTGTTTAGATAATGAAGAAAGTCAAGTTTACAAAGATAAGCTTGAAGAAATGACTTTAGCTAAATTAATTCAAGAAGGATATATTAAATTAAATCCTAAAATTAAAATGCCTGAACATGAAGAGGTAAAATCCTATATGATTATGTCTTGTGATAATTTTACTCCTAATAAAGAAAATCCATATTATAGAGATTGTACTATTACATTTGATATAATATGTCATTTAGATTATTGGGATATTGGTAATTATAGATTAAGACCATTAAAAATAGTAGGTTATATTGATGGTCTATTAAATAATGCTAAGTTAAGCGGAATTGGAGAATTAAATTTTTTAGGATGTAATGAATTAATCTTAAATGAAGATTTAGCTGGATATTCTCTATCTTATAGAGCGATCCATGGTAATGATGACCGACTACCTCCGCGTGATGAATAATTAATGGATAATGAGTTATTACTTTTGTCAGGTAATGACATTCCATTTATCGAAGCTCAAATTACTATTCATCAACCTACAATTAAAGAAATCGCATATATTGGGGAGGAAGCATTCTTTACAGGATGCGAATTAATTAATTTTTCTAAAAATATTTTATCAGAACAGGACAAAGTGAATTTAGAAGATAAAACGAATTTTGATATATTAATAGCAATACTAAGAGAGCGTAATGCGGTAATGCAAAGAAATAGGAATTGCGTTGAAATGGTTCTAGCCCTTATTTTTCCATGATATACAATAGATATCACTAGTGATGGAATTGTGTTAGAAAAAGAAGAAGAACGCCATTTAATTAATAATGACAATTTTGAAACCTTTAAAACTATTTTTAATATGATGTTCTCATTTAGTAGAGATGAAACTAGAGATTATAATCCTAGTGGAGACCTTGCTAAACAAATAGCTGAAAAGTTAAAAAAGAGACAACAGAAATTAGCAGAACTTAAAGAAGGTAAGAAAAAAATTGACATATTAAGTCGTTATGTTTCTATTTTAGCTGTTGGTGAACATAAAGATATGAATTCATTATTAAATTTATCAGTTTATCAATTATTTGATGAGTTTGAAAGATTTAAATTAAAAACGAGTTATGATATTTATTTCCAAGCTAAAATGGCTGGAGCAAAGGATTTAAAGGAAGTTGAAGACTGAATGAAAGATATTCATTCAAAATAGAATATAAATATTTGAAGGAGGATAACAAATATGAAATTTGGTGTAAGAGAAATTGCTAACGTAGTATTTAAAGCAAAAGCAGATACTACAATTGGAACATCTACTTTCAAGGCTGGACAACCAGTATTATATATCGATTCAGCAACTACTTCAACTATTGAAGGTGCAGCTACTACTGTATATGCACAAGGTGGTAGAGGTAATACTCGTTTAATCGCATGGGAAGGAGAAAAAACATTAACTTTCACAGTTGAAGATGCATTATTATCTCCAATTGGTTTCTCAATCCTATCTGGTGCTGGATTATTTAAAGATGAAGAAAAACAAGTACACGTTCACGTTACATCTCAAGCATATGTAAGTGATACAGGTGTTATTGATTTAACAGATGCTTTAGAAAGTGAAGAAGAAATCGATGCTACTGCTCCAGTATTCGTTATGGTTACTGAAGCTGATGGTTCAATCACAGGAGATTTAATTACTGGATTAACTACTTCAGGAAAAACTTTAACAGGAGCTGCTAGTAAATATCATGGAAAAACTGTATTCGTTGATTTCTATGTAGTAAAAGATTCTGCAGATGTATCTGAATTACAAATCGATGCTGAACACTTTGCAGGAAACTACTATGTTGAAGCTAGTACATTATTCAGAAGAGAATCTGATGGTGTAGATATGCCTGCTGAAATCACATTACCAAACGTTAAAATCCAATCTAACTTTACATTCAACATGGCTGCAACTGGAGATCCAAGTACATTCTCATTTACTATGGATGCATTCCCAGGATATACTATGTTCGATAGAACTAAAAAAGTATTATGCGTAATCCAAATCGTTGAAGATGCTAAAGCTGGTACAGACATTAGAAAATCAGTTATGGAACACACAACTGGATTCACAATGCCAGAAGCTCAAAATGATTCTAACGTTGAATACGGAGAAGCTGGATCTATCTAGGATAAAGAATAAATTAAAGAGAGGGATTAAACCCTCTCTTTTTTTAGTTTAAAGGGAGAGTGAGATTATGGCAAAAACAAACGCAGAGGCTGGAGTTAAAGAAATTAATTTAGCTCAAGAGATATATATACATTATAATAAACAAGATTATTTAGATTATAAAAATAAATATGCTCCTTTAAATTTAGATTGGAATATAGTTTCAGAAATTTATAATAAAGATGCTAATAAATTAAAAGACCGTATGGCTGCAATTAATAAATTAAGTAATAAAGATGGAGAAACTGTGGCTAATGCTTTAGGAGTTTTAAATGACGTTACAGGTAATTCTGAGACAATGTCAGAAATGGAACAAAAAATTGCTATCGACGTAGCAGATAAATTACGTGCGGGAAAAAGAGAAGCTATTACGGCAAGTTTAGCTTTAAAGAATGCCAAAAATGTTGAAGCAGAAATCGCAATTTTGGATAAATATATTCAATATGTAAAAGATACTATTAATGCTTTTAATCAGGGCAATAAAGATTATATGGATTATATTTATAATAAATATAAAGGAGATAAAAAAACAACCACAAATTTAAATAGCTTATTTTCAATAGCTGGAAAATTAAATCTTTTAGCTATTAATCAAACAGCTTTAACATCTTTTGATACTTTAACAAAAAAATTAGATTTATTAGAAGGCGCAAGCGCATCTTTAAAGTCATCAAAAAAAGTAAATAAAGTTCAATATAATGGAAAATCTGTAGATTATCAATCTTTAATATGACCTATGAATATATTGTTTACTAATATTCTTGGTGGATTAGGAGAAGGGTTGGGTGCAACTTATGCTATTAAAGTTTTGAATGATTATTTAAAAACATTAGAAGATGATACCCTTTCTGTTAATATAGAAGGAACAGGTACTGAAAGAGTTGAAGGTGGAAGTACTAAAAAAGCAGATTACAATATTACTGTTAATAATGAGGATGGTACTATAATATTATCTTTTGGAATTAGTGCAAAAGCGCAATCTTTAAAGAGAGGAAAGAAAGTTACAACTACTTTTGAAACAACTAAACTAAAGAATTTCTTTGATAAATATATTCAAGCAAATAATATAGAAAAATATATTTTTTATAACAATTTGTATCAAAATATTAATGGCTCATTAGAAATGCAATATTTAAGAAAAAAATATGCTGCAGAAGCTATGTTGGGTGCGGTAACAGGATCAAATCAAGGAGAAAATGTGTTGTTTATACAATATTTAGACCAGTTAGTAAGTCTAGATGAATTTTTTGAAAGTCTAGCACATATGTCTTATAGTCAATTACCTAGTTTAAGTGTTCAAGGAAGTTCTAAAATTAATAAAAGTTTTATTTCTCGTAGAGGAGAAAAGTTAAAAGCTTTAATTGATAGCGAAGGCTATAAAGATTTAACACCTGAATCAAAAACTATTGTTGCATGAGTTCGTTCAAGACAAGCAATAAAAACTTTAAATGAACTTTATGCACAAGTTAGATATACTCATGAATAAAATTTGACAAACTTCAAAAAAAGTTATATAATATAATAAAGAGAGAAAAGGAGAGACATTTATGATAAGTTATGCAAATATGAAATTAAAACCTGTAACTACTACTCATAAATTTGAGTGGAATGGAAATGAAATAGAAGTATTAGATTATTTACCTATTGAAGATAAATATGATTTAATTATGATTACCTTACAAAAATCATTAGAAGATGGATATTATAATCCAATTAAAATTGATGAATTCTTTCATTTACATTTAATTTATATGTATACTAATATTAATTTTACTGAAAAACAAAAAGAAGATGAACATAAACTTTATGATAGTTTAAAAAGTAATGGTTTAATAGATGCATTTGTTGAACAAATGAATGAATTTGATTATAATGAATTATTTAATATGTTAGATGAAACAAAGAGAGAAATAACAGATTATCATCGCACTATGGTATCATTAGTTCAAAACTTAATAACAGATATGCCTAAACAAGCTGAAGCTATGAGCAAAATTTTAGATAATTTTGATCCAGATAAATATCAAAATGTAATAAATTTTGCAAAAGCTGCTAATGGCGGAAGAGAGATATCTGAATAGGCCAAATTAAATTAATAGAACTCCCTTTATTTACAAGATATAGTAAATGAAGGGATTTTTTTTGTGGAATAAAACAAAAAGGAGGAAAAGGATATTATGGCTAATGTTAATATAAAAGTTGGTTATACCGTAGATAAAACTGGCTTAAATGAAATTAAAAAACAACTTGCTGACATTCGTGTAGAAGCAGCTAGTGCAAAAATGTCTGGTAAATTAACAGAAGATTTACAAAATGCTAGTAAAGCGGCTACCCAACTTGAAAATATATTAAATAGTGCTTGAAATAGTAAACTAGGACAATTAGACTTAAGTAAAGTTAACACTGGTATCAAAAATACTTATGGAACAGTTCAAAATTTACAAAAAGCACTTGTGTCTAGCGGAAGTTCTGGAACCGCAGCCTATAATAGTTTTGCTCGTTCTGTATTAAATGCTAATATTCAATTAAAACAATCAAGTCAATTATTGGACAAAATGGCAATTACTTTTAAAAATACTGTAAGATATGGTATTTCTTCTAGTGTTTTTAATAATTTAAGTAATTCAGTTCAAAAGGCATATGACTATACTGTTAAATTAGATAAGTCTTTAAATGATATTAGAATTGTTACAGGACTATCTGCCGATGAAATGGATAAATTTGCAGTTCAAGCAAATAGAGTAGCAAAAGATTTAGGTCGCTCTACTAAAGATTTTACTCAAGCCGCATTGATTTATTATCAACAAGGTTTAAGTAGTCAAGAATCTCAAGCAAGAGCAGAAGTTACTATGAAAGCTGCAAATGTTACTGGGCAATCAGGACAAGACGTTTCAGAACAATTAACTGCTGTATGAAATGGTTATAAAGTAACAGCTGAAGAAGCTGAATTATACGTAGATAAATTAGCTGCGGTTGCCGCAACAACTGCCGCAGATCTAGAAGAATTATCAACAGGTATGAGTAAAGTTGCATCTGCCGCAAACTTAATGGGTGTAGATATTGATCAATTAAATGCACAATTAGCGACTGTTGTATCTGTAACTAGACAAGCTCCTGAATCAGTCGGAGTTGCATTTAAAACAATTTATGCACGTATGTCAGATATTAAATCAGGGCTAGATGATGAAACTACCCTTGGTAATTATACTTCAAAAATGGCTCAATATGGCATAAATGTATTAGATGCTAATGATAATCTTCGTGATATGGGTGATGTTATTGAAGAAATTGGTGGTAAATGAAATAAACTATCAAGAGAACAACAAGTAGCTTTAGCCCAAACAATGGCAGGTACAAGACAATACAATAATTTATTATCATTATTTGATAACTGAGATATGTATACAAAAGCTTTAGATACTTCTCGAAATTCAGCAGGAGAATTACAAAAACAACAAGATATTTATATGGAAAGTACTGAAGCTCATTTACAAAGACTTGCAACAGAAGCAGAAAAAACTTATTCTATTTTATTCAATCAAGATGATGTAAGAGGATTTATAGATTTAATGCAACAAGCCTTGGCATTAGTAAATTCTTATTTAAATGGTCTTGGTGGAGGAATGAAAACTGTTGCAACTCTTGGTTTACAAGTTTCTAATATATTTAGTAAACAAATTAGTGAATCTATTACTAGACAATTAGAAAATAGCAGAATTCAAAATGAGTCACAAGATATTGCAAAATTAAAAGAAGACGTTATTAATAGTCGTGGATATGATCAAAACACTGGTTTAAATCAAGAGCAAGAAGCGGCTTTAGATAAAGAATTAGAATATGCAAAAGAAATTGCTTCAGTAAGAAAAGTGTTAACTGAAGAAGAATATAAAGAACTAACAGCTCAACAGGAAGAAATTGGAAATTTAGAAGAACAAATTCAACATTATAAACGCATTGAAAAAGAAGTTGATGCTATTGCTCAAAAATATAATATGGTTTTAGCAACAGAAGATGATTTTAATGCGGCTTTAGAAGATACTCAAAATGAAGCAAAACGATTAAATAAATTAATAAAGAATATAGATTCAGGAGATTGAAATAATACTTCTGAAACTCAAGCTCAATATGTTCAATTTTTACAAGAAACAGGAGTAGAAGAAGATAAAATTAATTCTATTCTTGGAGACGAAGAACAATTAAGATTAAGAATTTCAAGTGCTTATGAAAGCACTATATTAAAACAAAATGAATTAAAACAAGGAAAAGAATATCTTAATAGCCTTGATGAAGACGAATTAGCCCAATGACAAGCTCAACAAAATAGTTTACAAAATTCTATTAATAAAACTGTTCAATTAAAAAATGAACAAATGAGAATTCAAACTATTGTTAGAGGAACTACTACTTTATTATCGACAATGACTTCTATTCAAGGTATTATATCTACGCTTGGAAATGACCAGTTAACTGGATGAGAAAAACTTGGACAAGTAATGAGTGTAGCTGCAGTTCAAGGAGTTGCTTTATTGTCTGGTTTTAAAGAAATTAAAAATTTATTACCTGCATTAGCAATTCAATTAGGAGTTATTAGTACAGAAGAAGGTGCAATAGTAGCTTTCCAAAAAGAAGGTATTTTATTACAAATAAAAGATATTGCATTACAAACAGTTAAGAATGTATTAGTAGCAATAGAACAGACTTTAAAAGGGAATATTACTGCTTTAGGAGTTGTCGCAGTTGCAGCAATTGCCGCGGCCACTGTAGCAATGGGCGCATGAATTGTAAAAATGATTCAAGCAAATTCTGAAGAAAATAAACTAAAAGAAGCAGTACAAGAAACTAAAGAAGAGGTTCAAAAAGCTACCGATGCATATAATGAATTAAGAGATAATATTAGTAAATATACCGATGCAAAAAAAGCAATAGATGATTTAAAAGAAGGCACTGTAGAATTTTATGAGGCTATTGTAAAAAGTAATGAAGCTGCACAAGAATTAATAGATAGTTTGAATCTATTAGTCGGTAGAGACTATACTATTGATAATAATGGTTTAATTAATATTAATTCAGATGTGTTATCTGAAAGACAATTTAGAAGTCAACAAGAAATATATAGACGTTCAGCAAATGCAAATAGCGCACAAGCGGCATTAGAACAATATAATCAAGATAAAATAGTTAAACAATTTGCAGCTGAAGTTAATCGTCAATCAGTAAATGTTCGTTTAAGTGAAGATCAGGCAAGAAATATTTTAGATAATGCTACTGAATCAAATACTGAATTAGGTTTATTAAATACAAGTTTTAATACTTATGGGCCAGGATGGATTGCCGCGACTGAAAAATCTACTATTGATATTACAAGTGCTATGGCTAAATATTGGCCTCAATACAGTTCACAACAAGCAAAGATTGATAGTTTAGAAAGACAACAAAGTGCAAATTTAATTAGAGGTTATGGAGACCAACAATTTGTAGAACAATATAATAATATGACTGCTGCACAGCAAGACAGTATTAATAAATATGTAGCAGATCAAAGAAAAGCTAATCAACAAAATTTAAAAGCTAAAGATAAAGGTTTTTGAGATTATGCAGGAGATGTTTTAGTAAATACATTACTTAATAGTGTAACTTTTGGAATTGGCGGTACAGTTAGAAGCATTTATAAAGAAACTGAAAATGAAAATAATAAAACAATAGCAAAAGAAGCTTATGCTCAAAATGTATTAGGATATCAAAATCAAAGTGGAGCATGGTATGATCGATATGGTAATGCAGTTGATTATAGTAAAATGCTTAAAGAAATTGATACTAAGACTGCAGTTAATGCATATAATTCTGGAGAATATTCAACCCTTGCTGCAACTCAAGAAATGATTAAAGTTATTAGAGAAGCAAAAACAAAAGCGTACGCACAAGGGGCAAATGAAACCTCTCAAAATTATGTTTCTGAAGCTTATGCAGCTATTAAAACAGGAAATAAAAATTATGACTTTAGTTTATTAACAAATAAAGAAAAAGATATAGTTAAATCTATGTTAGGGGGACGAACTTCTTTTAGAGAAATTCAAGAACCTTATTATAATCCTTATAATATTCAAAATAATTTTCAAAGACCAGGAACTATAGATTATAGTCAATTTGGACAAAGACCTCAATTTCAACCTCCTTATTCACCTCAATTAACACAACCAAAACAAAGTGAACAGACAAGATATGAAATTAAACAAGAATATACAAATGCTAGTCCAGATTTATCTGTTGAACAAATTGATGAATGGTTAAAGCATAGTGAAGAAGTTGATAGAAGTGCTGCTCGTATTAAAGCAGATTTAGAAGCTTATAATGGAGAATTAAAATCTCAAGCAGAAGCTCTAGATACTTCAACAAAAGCATTAGAATTATATGGATATGCAATGCGCAAAGCAGGAGATTTAACAGAAGATAGGACAAAAGAAACTGCGAAAGCAATAGCAGAAGAATATAGTTTTAATAAAGCATATAATGAAGCGGCAGATACTTTTGAAGATACTAAAGATGCTTATAAAACTTATATAGACGCTTTAAAATCAGGTAAAAAAGTAAGTTATGATACAGTAGACCAAGTTGCAAAACTTCAAGAGAAACTTGAAGAAATGCTTGGAATGGATTTATCTCCTGAATTCTTAGAACAAAATTACGATGATATAAAAACTATGTTAAGTGGAACTGCAGATGAAGCAGAAGCTGCTTATAATAGAATTCAAGCATCTGCAATTCAAGATGCATTAGAAAATTCACTTGGTTATAGTGCTGAAAAAGCTGCAGAATTTGTTAATTATTTAGCTACATTAGATCCCGGAGCTCAACTATCTAAATCATGAACTGATAGTTTAGTAGAGATGATTAATAATGCAAATATGACTGTAGATGAAGTTGAAAGTTTATTTGCAAATATGCATATTGAAATGCCACCTCCAGATGATTATGAAATTACTGAACAAAGTGTTAAATCTGAGGCTACATCTACTAAACATACCTATAAAGGTCAAATTCCAGTTACAGACCCAAAATCAGATAAAGGATATCGTTTAGAGAATATTGATTATAGCTGAACAGAGACAACTGAGCCTGTTGAACAAAAATATTTTAAATTTAAAGACCAAAATATTACTTTAAATAGAAGTGGAAATAGTCCAAAAGGTTCTTTTGGTAGAGCAGGATCTGGTAATTTTACTAGAAGTCCAAGTTCTGGAAAATCAGGTGGCGGTGGTGGCGGAGGAAGCTCTAAGCAACCAGACAATATGGATCCGGTTGAAAAAGAGGCCGATCGTTATCATGATGTTGATATTCAATTAAAACAAATTCAAACCGATATAGATAAACTTGATAAACAAAAGAAAAAATTGTTTGGTCAAGATTTAATTGGTAATTTAAATAAGAAAATTAAATTATTAGATAAACAAATTGACACTACAAATGAAAAAATTAAAATTGCTCAAGGAGAAACTCAAGAATTACAAAATAAATTGAGTGGAAAAGGAGTAGCATTCAATGCCGATGGTACTATTGCAAATTATGCTCAAGCATATGCGTCTCAATTAAATTATGTAAATGGTTTAATTGCTCAATATAATTCAATGAGTGCAACTGCGCAAGAAGGATTTAAAGATACTGTTGAAAAAGCAAAAGAGGATTTTGATAAATTTGTAGATAATATAGATAGATATGATGAATTAATTACTAATACTATTCCAGGTCTTGAAAAAGACATTCAATCAGCTGTGGATGAAAAAATAGACCTTCAAATTGAAAAATTTGATATGGAAATTGAACTTCGTTTAGATTTAGCAGAAGCTGAAAGAGATTGGAATGAGTTTAAAAAGAAAATAATTGATGGTATTGAAGATGATGATATACTTGGGAATGCAATAGCTAGGTTAGTAGATTTCTCTTCATATTATAAAGAAGATAATACTGGTATAGTTCAAGCATTAAGAAAACAAGTAGATAATACATTAGCTGAGTTAAATCAAATGGATACTAATGGTTGGTCTAATGTTTATGGTGATAATAGAACTGCTGCATTAGATGATTTAAAGAAATATTACGAAGAATTAATGTCTAATCTTACAGATGTACTTGAACTTCAAAAAGAAATTCATGAATCTTATATAGATATGATGGATGAGGCTCAAGAGAAGTTTGATGAACAAATTGAAGCATATGAAATGATTAGCGATTTAATTGAACATGATATGGAAGTAATATCATTAGTATATGGAGAACAATCTTATGGTCAATTAGCTAAATATTATGATAAACAACAACAAAACTTTAATAGTCAACTAGATTTCCAAAGACAACAGGCGGATTTCTGGAGACAACAATTAGATACCTTAGAAGAAGGGTCTGATGAATGAGAAAATGCAAGAGATAAATGAAAAGATGCAGTTCAATCAATGAATGATTTGATTGAAAAATCAATTCAAAATCTTCAAGATAAATATCTAAATGCAATTAATTTAATATTCCAAAATTTAAATAATAAAATTACTGATAATTTAGGACTTGAATATATTGAAGAAGAGTGGAATTTAATTAATAAAAACGCAGACCAATATTTAGATACAATTAATTCATTATATGAAGTACAAAAACTTGAAGGTAAATATTTAGATGCATTAGATCAAACTGATAGTATTTCCGCGCAAAGACAACTTAAAAAGATTATGGATGAAGAACTTGCGGATTTACGTGAAAGAGATAAATTAACTCAATATGATATTGAGAGAGCTAATAAAAAATATGAAATTGCTTTAAAACAAATTGCTCTTCAAGAAGCTCAACAAAATAAATCTAAAATGAGATTAAGAAGAGATAGTCAAGGTAATTATAGATATGAATATACTGCGGATGGAGACCAAATTGGTCAATTACAAGATGAATTAAATGATATGTATAATTCACTTTATAATTTTGATAAAGCAAGATATCAAGATAATTTAAATCAAATGTATGATGTTTGAGTTGAGTTCCAAGAAAAAATGGCGGAAGCCGCACAAATCAATGACCCAGTTGCAAGAAGTGAAAGAGAATTATTATTACAAAGTCAATATGAACAATTAATAAATGGTTTAACTGAACAAAATACAACTGTTAGAAATAACTTACATGAGTCAGCTTTTGATGACTTATCTAGGTTATATGATATAGATGTTGCGAATTTCCAAAATATGTCTGATGAAGAAAAAGACGTATTAATGAGTGATTTATTACCTTATTGGGAATCTGGAGTTCAACATATGACTGATGTATTCGCTGGAGAGGGTGGATTCTTAGGAGTATGTAAAGATGCTTTTGATCAACTTCATGATGCAACTAAAGATTATGAAGATGGATTAGATGAGTTAGAAAACACTGGTAGAATTGATTTTGAAAGTATTGGAGAAGGCATTGATGAAAATATCAATAGAACTCAACAATTAATTAGTGATAATACTGAATTAATTAATAGTTATGAACAAGAATTGACTGCTATTGGTAATGTTATAACTCAACTTGATGATTTGGTTAATAAATATAATGCTGCTAAAGATGCGGCAATTGCTGCTACTAAAGCTGCTTATGAATATTGGTCAGAACAACAAAGACAAGCTGCGGCGGCAGCTGGCAATGCTAATGGAGGTTCTGGATCTGGAAATGGTAATTCAGGATCTGGTAGCGGTTCAGGTTCAGGAAGTGGATCTGGAGCTGGAGGCTCTGGTGGAGATGGTAATTTAGTAGTTGGAGAAACTGCTACATACTCTGGTAGATATTACTATGACTCTTATGGTTCTAGTCCAACTGGAAGTAAATATTCAGGAGTTGCTAATGGTATAGTAGTTGATAGAATTACTAATAATCCTTATGGTATTCATATCCATAGTGCAGATGGTAGATATGGAGATCTTGGATGGATTAAAAAATCTCAATTATCTGGTTATGATACTGGTGGATATACAGGTGAATGGGGTAGTGATGGTCGTTTAGCATTACTACATCAAAAGGAATTAGTATTAAATAAAGAAGATACTGCTAATATGTTAAATGCTATTAGTATTATGAGAAATATAACTAATATGTTAGGAAGTTCAGTATTAGGAAAACTTGCTGCAGCAACCGCAGGAGGTATCGGTACTGATGTTGGCGGAGATGTGTTAGAGCAAAACGTTCATATTGATGCTCAATTCCCTAACGTAAAAGACTCAAGAGAAATAGAAGAAGCTCTTAATAATTTAGTAAATATGGCTAGTATGAGAGCTAATAGAAGGTAATCGGAAGGTTACCTTCTTTTTTATTTTGGGTAAATATAAATAATATTTCTAATAGAATATTGAAGAAAAATTAAGAGATTTAGAGAGAAAAGGAGATGACAAGGAGTGAAATATGAAAACCAAATACTTGATGCTATTGAAACTATTGTAAACCAAAGAGTTAAAAACGCTGGATATGATAAGACAGTTCAAGCTAAGATTATTAACTGTGAAGATCCAACTATTGGTAAATACAAAGTTCAATATCAAGATAGTAATTTTTATGCGTATTCAGGTAGTTCTGAAATCAGTTATATGGATGGCTCTGAAGTCTATGTTTTAATTCCTAATAATGATATGAGTAGGGATAAAACTATTTTAGGTGCGGTAAGCAGATTAGGAAAAAATTATGCGGTTGCCGCAGAAGGTGAAGAGGCTTTTGAGATAATTGGTAATAACTGCGTAGAAAGTAATAATCAATATGAATTATGTTCATATAAAACTACTAATGAATATGTAATATATGATAGAAATAGCAATTCTGCTAATGATTTAAGACTTAACCTAAAAAGTATTAATGAATATATAAAATCATCTACGTCAATACTTTTAGCAGCTACAATAAAAACTAGTTTGCCTACTGAACAACAATTTAGAGGAAACTACGGAATTTTATATGAAATGGTTTTTAAAGATAACGCTAGTGAAGAATTAGTTACTAGAAATTATGCTCTTGATGTTAATCAATTTGAAGGTAATCCATATAAAATGCCTAATTTCAAAAGACAAGTTGGAATATTTGATATAGATGGTGTTAATTTTCAATATATAAATAAAATATCTCTATTTTGTTATGATTTTCCAAACCAAGATGAAACAAAACCTGATGATATATTTATTAAAGATTTTGAAATATGCGGAAGTCAAGCCTTAAGTGCAGTAGATCTAGAATCATGTAGCTTAAGTTTTGTTACCCCACAAGGAGTCTATTTTGATGAAAATGATTTGCCTAGTGCAACTAGAACATTAATGGCACAAGTAAGAGTTAAAGGCAAATATATTAATCCTGATAGTCAAAAGTTACCATATTATTGGTTTGTTGAAAATAATGGTGTAACTAGTTTAAGTGAAGATTTTAATGCTTATGGCGGACAAGGATGAAAATGTTTAAATCAAAAGAATGTAATTAAAAATGCGTCTGCTGGAACTGCTCCTGTAGTAGAATGGATTCCCGCAGATTTTAAATATATTGTAAAGAAAAGTGATAGCGAAGCAAAAGAAACTAAATATAAATGTGTTGTTATTTATAATAATATTCAATTAAGTAGAGTTATTACTGTTACTAATTATTCATCTAATTATGAAATTAGTATTGAAAGCGATAAGGGTGAACAATTCTATTATGATATTGGAAATCCTACATTAACTTGTAAAATTAATGGTCAAGAGTCAACTAGTAATGAATATACTTATCAATGGGTCGAGATAGATAATAACAATAATTTTTATGCTTTAGCAGAAACAACTGAAGATAATACAGAATATAACAATGCGGTTGCCGGTTATACACAGCTTAAGGCTGACATTGCTGCGGAAAGAGCGATGGCTGCCGCAAGTCAAGAACAATTGAATGAATATTTGACAATTATAAATAGATATGATAAAATAATGAGAGTAGAAGGTAGAAAAATACATCATTTACAAGTAAATACGATAACTAATTTTAGTACTTATAAATGTTCAGTTTACCATAATGGAGTATATATTGGAACTGCTTCTATTGTTATTAGAAATGACTTAGATAAAAAAGATGCTTATACTTTAATTATAAATAATGGAACTCAAACTTTTAAATATGATGAAGCTGGTGTATCACCTGCAAGTGATAGTTTAGATAATCCGCAAGTTATATTACCATTAAGTTTTACTGTTTATGATAATTTAGGTAATGCTTTAGCAGATGATATTATAGATAAATGTAAGTTTAGTTGAACTGTTCCACTTGAAGATACAATGTTAAAAGTTCCTAATAATTATGACTGGATTATTCAAGATGATTATAAAACAGTAGAAGGAGAAAAGTATCTTCAATATACAATTAGAGATAAGTATGATATTAAAAAGAACAATAATAAAATTAAATTAACCGTTGATTATAAAGACATGAATTTAGTTGCAGAAACTGATTTTACTTTTATAAAAGAAGGAGAGCCTGGAACTAACGGAACAGAATTTGTATGTAAAATAGTCCCTAACACTCAAAACACTGGATTTGGGTATCCAATGATATTAAATGGAAGTATTAATTATACTCCAAGACAAAATAATAAATGGTTTAATGCTCAATTATGGCATAATGGAGAAAAAATATTTGATGGTAATTCAAGTGGTAATACGACAGAAGGAAAAACTGCAAATGTTAAATGAACTATTTTACAAAATAAATATACAAGTAATGTTTATGATGAAACTAGTTTAAGTGTTACAGATAATGGAACATTTAGTTATAGTGGATATAAAGGTGCTAATTCACCTGCCAATATCGTTAAAGTTATAATTACTTATGATAATATTGAATATTATGCTACAATGCCTGTCATAACTGCAACTGCGGTAAACGGATATGGAGTTTCATTAATCGAAGATACAGGATTTAGATACGCAACTTATAGTGCAGATGGTCGAAAACCTCAATACGATAATTCAAATCCTTTTACATTAAAAGTAACAAAAGTAATAAATAATGTAATTGAAGATATTAGTACATTAACTCAAGCTAATGGTGTTAATTATGATTGGCACATTAGAGGAAGAATATATGACCCTATTAATAGGAATTGAGCACTTAAAGAATTCTTAAAAGAATATTCAAGAAGTGATATTCCCGCAGCAAGAAATACAAAATCATATAAACCAATAGATGATTTTGATGGTGAGTGTGTAACTAATGCTCTTGAATGTGTTATAATGAATAAGAGTGCAAATGAAGTTGCTAGAATTCATATACCAATTCATTTATTATTAAATAAGTATGGAAACGCTGCTATCAATGGATGAGATGGCAATAGCGTAAGTATAGATGCTAATGGCAATGGAGTGATATTAGCTCCACAAGTTGGTGCAGGTCAAAAAGAAGCAGATAATAGTTTTACTGGTATGCTAATGGGTAGTGTAAAAGAGGTTAGTAAAAATAAAAAAGATATTGGTATGTTTGGATACAATTTTGGTGAACGTACAATGTTCTTAAATGCGGAAGATGGATCTGCAATATTTGGTAAACATGGACCAGGTCAAATTATCTTAGACCCTGCGGCCGCAAAAGCTATGCTATATAGCAGTAGCTATTGAAAGAATTATAATGATAGCGGAAAGCCTTTAAACTATAATTCTGGAAATAAAAATAATCAAGGTATGTTAATTGATTTAACTATGCCTAGAATAGAATGAGGAAATGGAAATTTTGTAGTTGATGAAAATGGACATTTAACTGCAAAAGGCGGAGGTACTTTAGCTGGGTTTAATATTGATGATGATTCAATTTATACGGGAACAAAAAGTAGTTCTGCAAATGTTAGATTTTCAAGTAATAATGGATTATTTAGTAGAACTATTAATGGAACTAATAGAGATAACTTAAATTTAGCTATTAACAACAAATTTGCTGTTGATAAAGATGGGGCTTTATATTCATCTAGTGGTCAAATAGGTGGATGAACTATTAATGGAACTGAATTACAAAGCAATAATGGAAATACACATATCTCTGCAAATGGAACTCTTAAAGGACCAAATTGAGAGATTAATGCAGCAGGAAACGCCCACTTTAAAAACATTAGAATAGACAATGGTGGATGGTCTCAAGGAACGGTTGATTTAATTAACTATGGAACTCGTTTTAGAGTTGAAAGTAATGGAACATTACATGCTTCCAGTGGTCAATTTAGTGGAAGTATTAGTGGTTCTAGTATAAGTGGAGGTACTGTTGAAGGAGCCACTGTTACTGGTGGAAGTATTAGTATTCACAAAGGAGATTATTATCTTGAAATGGGAATAGAAACTAATCATCCAAAAGTATCTGGATTAAATGTAAGAGGGGCTATTCAGATGAACGGAAACGGACTTTATAATATTGGAACTTTACACACTTCTTCTGGAGAAACTGGTAAAGCAACAAATGAAATTATTATTAGAAAAACAGATGACAGTGTTGTTGGATTGCGTTTTACAAATGGGATTCTTGTGGCTGTTAAAGATTATTAAAATTAGAGGAGATAAAAGGATATGATTTTTAGAGATTTAGAACAAAAAATTATACAAGATTTAAACGAAAGTGGAATGTCAATAGATGCAGTATATTTTATTATGAAAAGTATAATGGCGGAAATTGAACAACGATATTTTGAATTTTGTAGACAAGAAGATATAGAACGCGCGGAAATGGCTAAAAAAGAATTAGAGCTTGGTGAAACAAATGAAGAGCCTAGTTCTGAAGTCGGAGAGTCGGTTGCCACAAATATTAATGAAGAAGGGGCAAATTAGAAAAACTAATTTGCCTTTCTTTTTATGTAGTATTAGAAAATAGGAATGGATGTAAAAATTTTAAATATAAATAAAAAATATGATTTATTTTACATAAATCGATAAAGGAGGATTTTTATGGATAAATTAAAATACGTTAAGCTTGAGAATCCAGATGGTAGTTACTCAGATAGTATTCCGTTAAGTGTTTCGGCTGAACATGTAGATATTTCTTCTAAAAATAGCATAAATTTAGCTGATTATATTAATATAAATGATAATAATATAGATAACTTAAAAACGTCAACATTAGGTTTAAGTAATGAAATAAAAAGTTTGGCAAGTGGAAGTCCAAAAGGTAGTTACAATACAACGTCTGATTTAATTACAGATAATCCAGATACAGGTGTATATGTTGTTTTTGCTGATGGACATTTATATAGTTATATTAAAAACAATGATAATGTTATTGATTTGGGTGTTTATCAAGCAATTTCAATAGCAGATGAAAGTGTTAATTATAAACATTTGGATAATGCTTTAAAAAATAAAATTAATTATTTAACAACAGATAATGCCATTATAAGAATTGAAGATTTTAAATCATCGGCAATTATAAAAAGTGGAAGTCAAAATTTAGAAATGAAATTAAAAGTTTCTATAGAACCAACAATGTGTTATTATATAGATTGAGATAATATTGTTTCTACAGCAGTCGCAGACGATTGATATTTTTACATTGCTGAATATGATATTAATGGAGTAAGAAAAAAACGTAATGCGATCAATACAAAAAAAAGATATTTTGAAACTAATGAAGAGGTTTCGTATGTTGATATATATTATCATTTACAAGATTGTAGTGTAGCAGGAGATATTAATATTGAAAATTTTAGATTATATAAAACTGATGTAAAAGAATATAGTTTAACAGAATCAATAGGTCGAAAAGATCTATCAGATGCTGTAATTTCTTGTGAATATGGTTTTAATAATCACATAATTACAAAAGCTTCATTAATTCAAACGCCATTAATAAATGGTACTAATAAGGTGTCTGCAATCGTAAATCCTATAGATGCAAATTTATTTGATTCTGATGTTTATATGACATATGAAGATTTACAATTAAAATATCCAGTTGATAGATTATCTATTCGTGTATATGAATTAGATAATAATAATGCTATTTTAGAAAGACATGATTTATCATATACTGATGAAAGTAAATTATTACATTTTACAAAACGTTCTGATACAGCTTATTTTAGAATTGGTATTAATTATAATAATAATTCAAATGATAATGATATTATTATTACTAATTTAATAATATATTCTAATGAACATAAAATAGAATTATCTTCAGATGTATATATAGAAGAGGTTAAAGAACTTGGAAATTCTATAGATAATATTACAAACTCAATATCAGAAATAAATTCTGAAATGCAATTAATAAAAAATGGAAATATTATAGGAGGAAGTTCAAAAGGATTTTTAAAATATTTATTACCTGCATATTGAAAATCTGATGGAATTTCAGAACTTTATATTAATAATAAAATTAGAGATATTCAAAAAATAAATGCAGATACTCGTTTTACTTGAATAACAGATCAACATTGACAATCAAATGCTAAACATTCTATTGATTTAGTAGGATATGTTAATGCAAATTGTCAAATAGAAAATACATTAAATGGTGGAGATATTATGGGAGATGTTAAAAGTTCTCCTACAATAGAACTGGCAAATTATCATTTATGAGAATGTATGGATGAATGATTTGATAAAATTCCATTTAAGCATTATTTTGCTTTTGGAAATCATGATTTAAATAGAACTAATCCTCCAGCAGGTATGAGTCAAGAAGATTTTTTAGCATGTCGTTTATCTTATAAAACTGTATATGAATCTTGTATTAAACCGTGAAGTGAATTAATGCACTTTTCAGATAATCCGGATTGGCCAGAAACAAATGAATTATATTATTGAAATAGAATGCATTATTATTTTGATGATGATAAGGCAAAAATTAGATATATATGTCTTAATACAGGAACTGGAGGTCAACCTTTTTCATCTACTGTTTCTAATTATACAAAAGAAATGTATAGACAATTAACTTGATTATATGATACGCTTATGTCAATGGAAAATGGATGAAGCTTTCTTGTATTTGGTCATCAGTTTTTTGCTGATGGAACTCAATCAGAAGAACATTGATCTTGAAATCAACATACAACACCTGTTGCTCAATTAATGTTAGGTGCAAAAAATAAAACTATTGTTATTCCTGGAGGAGAAAGTCAACGTTATAGTTGAGTTCAAGATAGTTATGATTTTACTGATGCTCCAGATATTACTCCTATTTGTTTACTTTGCGGACATCATCATGCTGATTTTTCTATGATATTTGATGATAGTACAATGTCTGCAGAAAATGGAAATATTGTAAATACAGAGCATCAATTATTAGCTATTTGTACAACTTGTGATACAAAAGGCAGTGTTCATTATCAATATGAAATGACTGAAGGGACAACAACTGAACAGGCTTTTGATATAGTTTCAATTGATAAAGAAAATAAAAAAATAATAATGAGTCGTATTGGTGTAGGGAACGATAGGGAATTTTATTATTAAAATAATTAATTTAATTAAATATAAATTTTTATATATAATAGGCTACTTATTACAAGTAGCCTATTTTTTATTTTAATTAAAATTATTATTTTTAAATATAATATAATAAATGTAAAATTCATTTTGGACTAAAATATATAATAATTTTAATAAAAATTTCAAAAACAATTAAGAGAAAGATAATATTTTAATTGTTGTTTTTCATTTTTTACAAATTATATAAAGGAGGTAAAAGTCTATGGCACAATTATCAAGTGAAGAAAGAATTAAAAGAGTGGAAATGGCACCTGCAGAAGTGCAAACTATGGTTGCTAAAGCTTTTTTAAGAGATGATATTGATGATGAAGATGTTCAATATTTATTTAACACAGATACACCTGAAGAATTAAATGATGCGAATGAGCATTATGAAATTGAAAACCTTAATGCAGATGAACCTGAAGGTATAGGTGCTGCAGGTTTTACAATGAGAACTAGCAGACCTGCTAATAACAAAAACTTTATAGTTACAGGTTCTGGTGGATGGAATACATGTATTAAAGGTAATCCGCTTTGGGGAGAAGGAAACGCTTTGGCGAATTGCGTTGGGTAAAAGTTAAAAAATACTTTGATTTGCTTTTCGTATAATATTAAGAAAAGGAGAAATATTATATGGAAGAAAATACTTATGTTGTTTATGTTCATGTTAATAAAATTAATGGTAAAAAATATGTAGGATTAACTAAACATGGTGAAGATCCAAATAAACGTTGAAGAAATGGCACTCACTATGAAGGAACCTATTTTGGAAGAGCTGTTAATAAATATGGCTGAAATAATTTTGAGCATATTATTTTAGAAAGTAATTTATCTTTAGAACAAGCAAATCAAAAAGAAAAATATTATATTAAATTATACAATTCTAATAATTGTGATTTTGGATATAATTCTACTTCTGGTGGAGATGCAGAGTTTACTTTTACAGAAGACACTTTAAAAAAATTAAGCGTGATATCTAAAGCTCGTAAAAGAAGACCTTTTACAGAAGAAGAGAAACAGCTCATTAGTCAAAAAACAAAAGAAGCAATGAATAGTCCAGAACGAAGGGCTCATATGTTAGAAGTTTATAAATCAGAGGATTGGTTAAAGAAGAATTCAGAAGCTACTAAAAAGCAATGACAAAATACTGATTTAAGAGAAAAAGTTCAAAGAGCTAATGGAAAAGCTGTTAAATGTAAAGAAACAGGAGTTATATATCCAAGTGCTATGGAAGCTGCTAGACATTGTAATATGTCTAGATATCAAATAGGACAGAGCGCAAAAGGAAGTCACTTAGAATCGTATGAATTTCATTGAGAATACGTATAATATAAATTGCCCATAGATGTCTATATCGGTTAAAGAGTAGAGGTACTTCAGACCGAGGAAAGACCTAGAAAATAGGAATCCGTAACGACTGCAGGGTCTTAGTGGTAACATTAAGGCTGAAGACATCCTCTCGCAAGAGAGTAATATACAGTCTGACCTACGACTATAACCTAAAAAAGAAATCGTAGAGTTAGGTTTAACGACCTAGCCGCCATAGAAATGTGGTCATAAAAGTAACAGAGTGACGCAAGTGGTAGATTTAATGAAATTATAAATATTGCAAGAGATACAAGCGGATGTACTTATAAAACTTTAAATTGTAACGCAATTGGTTTTATAGAAAGAGCTCAAGCGGCAGGTTTAGCAATAGGTAGTACACCAAGACGTGGAGCTGTTATGTGTTGGGGAAACTCAGGCGCAGGCCACGTAGCAATAGTTGAAAGAGTAGATAGTAACAATCAAGTTTATACATCTGAATCTGGATGGGGTTCAAGCACAATATTCTGGAACCAAATCAGAACAAATAATAATGGTAGATGGGGATGTTCAAGTAATTATTATTTTAGAGGATTTATTTATTTACCAGATGATGTTCAAAAACTTATAGATGGCGGAAGTCCTGCTCCTACACCTACTCCAGGTCCAAGTGATGCATTTAATATTGGAGATCATGTAATAATTAATGG
>Ga0256407_10004564_pt1 | contig 23008 bp, 18 predicted proteins | sample RumenRJG_04DNA_FD_193489 | JGI IMG/M metagenome (GOLD analysis project Ga0256407, IMG submission 193489) | Bovine rumen microbial communities from Lethbridge, Alberta, Canada - RJG_04 | ecosystem: Host-associated > Mammals > Digestive system > Stomach > Rumen | place: Canada: Alberta... | reverse complement strand
TAAAAGTAGAAATCCTGCTGTCCTTCCATCAGTCCCTGCACGACTCCTACGACTACAAAATAGGGCGCGACCGAAAAAGCCACACCGATCACTGCCAGGATCACACTGAGCACGTACTGCCCGGCGTGATCCCCTGTCTGCCCCAGCACCCATGCCATGGGCGAAGAGGACTTTCCTGATCCATCCATAAATTGCTCCTCCGTCTATTTATTTTTCCAGTTGAAAAAGCCTTGCAGTCACGTTCGAGATCAATACAGAAGCCTCTGCCCTGTTATCCCCAGGCAAAAGTCGCCCAACGGTTATTCATCTTAGGGAGAAGCAGGGCAAAGAGCTTTCCCCGGATGCTGTATTTTTTCATCTCTTCATTGAAGCTGTGTTCCTCGACCAGACGAATGCCTTCGACCAGGTCTGCGATCTCCTGTGCGGAGTCTGTTCCCGAGACAAAATGTGCATTTGTGGTTTTCACCGTATCATGGTACTTCTCATTTTTCTGCATGAGCTTATTGTTCTGCTCGGCGATCAGGGTGCCTCCCCCGGGGAAGTTGTCTCTGAGCACCAAAAAGAGCGTTTTGATCTGGTCCAGGGTAAAATACATAAACAGGCCCTCTGCCAGGAAGACCGGCTTTGCCTTGCGCCCGGCAAGCACCTTCTGAACCTCCGCGCACCAGTCGCTCTCCAGTGCGCTTGCGGCAAGCATGGTAACCCTTTCCTGGTCCGGGAATACTTTTTTCCGCACTTCGATCGCGTCCGGCAGATCCAGGTCGAACCAATGAATCTTCCCGTTGTCAACTCGCGAAAACCTGTTATCGAATCCAGCCCCGAGATTGACCACAACTGTGTCGGGCGCCTTCTTGATGATCCCTTTCAGCTGGCGGTCCAGCATGATGGTTCTGGCAACGACCCCTTCGTGCGACATGAATTTATCGTAAGGCGCCGGATCGACATTTAAGGCCCGGATAATCTCCACAGCCTTCTCATCCTTGATCCGTGCCTTTGGACGCATCGTCTCACTTGCTTTGATGGCAAGCGGAATCAATGCGGTTGTCTGTACATCTCCAAGTTTCAGATCCATAATTTTTCTCCCGTCATACCGACTATTATTGTTCATTCAGCTTCCTGCGCCATCCTGCAAACCAAAGCAGATTTCGAATACCAGAATCTTGAGGCGGCAGTTCAGATCCAGCATCAGTTAGACAAATCTAACCAACTATTACTATAACCTTCTTTTTTATACTTTTCAATAGTCTTTCCGGCAGAGGAAGGGGACGGAGGAGACAGGGGACGGTTCTGTGTCTCCTGTCAGGGGGAGCATACAGGAGACACAGAACCGTCCCCTGTCTCCTCCCTAATTGACGACCTATGTTGACAACCATATAATAATAATGGTTCAAATATGTGACCGTCGGGAATTTGTGTGAAAAATCATACTGATGTGCTGATTTTTCACACAGCTATTTGTGCCGGAGCGCCACAAATAGCCTTGATGGCAGAAGAGAAACCGCATTCGCGGATTTTTCTTCGCCCCATCGCACAGAGCGCTCCGGAATGGAGATTATCATGGCAGAAACATTGACCACCCTGAAAACCCGCCGCAGCTGCCGCGCCTACAAGCCCGGGCACGTTGAAGAAGAAAAAATCAATGCCATCGTTGAGGCAGGAACCTATGCGGCGACCGGCATGGGCAAACAGTCCCCGATCATCCTTGTCGTCAAAGATCAGGAAGTCCGTGACCAGCTGTCCAAACTCAACGCGGCTGCAATGGGCGTGGACTTTGACCCCTTCTACGGAGCACCTGACGTAGTGGTCGTTCTGGCAAACAAGGACATTCCCACCTACATTTATGACGGCAGCCTTGTCATGGGCAACATGATGAACGCAGCGCAGGATCTGGGCGTTGCCAGCTGCTGGATCCACCGCGCCAAAGAAGAGTTTGAGAGTGAAGAGGGAAAAGCGATTCTGAAAAAGCTCGGCATCGAGGGCAGCTATGAAGGCATCGGCAACCTGGTCCTTGGTTACGCGGCCAAGCCTGCCGGTGATCCCGCCCCCAGAAAGGCCGATTATGTCTATCATATCTGAACACCTCTGGTTCTCTCAGGTTTGATTTCACAAAAATGATCCCTTATCACGCATCCACCGCGAACCGGATTCCCGCACTTTTTCTGGCCGTCTCAAGCGCTGTCATGACCGCGACAGACCGCTCAAGGCAGGCAGCCGCAGCCGTATCGTCTCTGCTGTCAACGATCCGGGCGAAATCCATGAACTCCTGTGTCATGCGGTGTCTCATCTTCGGAGCATCATACTTTCCGCTCTCCATGGCACGGCTCATACCGCCGGCGGCATTGGGTACTGGAGGCTTGGTCTCATCAGCAAACTCATAGTCTACACCCTCGATGACATTCGGTTTGCCGATGAGCCGCATCCAGCCGTTCTCTCCCTGGAAGATGGCAAATGACGGGCTGTCCGAATCCTTGGCCCCCGTACAGACTGCCGTCACTCCATCATAGCAGAGGACTGCTGTTCCGGATGTGTCGATTCCATTAAATCCGAGGTTGGGGAAATATTTCGCATCCCTGGGAGCACCGAGAAGACCGATCGTCAGATAGACATTATAGAGATTGATATCATACAGCGCGCCTCCCGACAGATTCGGATCAAAGGCAGGCTCGATCTCACCCGCCAGATACTTCTTATATCTGCTGGAATACTGTGAGTAATTGCACTGCGCCATCTTCAGGGTCCCGAGCCTGGGCAGAATCTCTGTCATCTTCTCAAACACTTTACTGTGCAGAGTCGTAATGGCCTCCAGGCAGTAGACACCCTTCTCCTCAGCAATCGATGCAAGCTCCCTGGCTTCCTCCATTGTAGAGACAAACGGTTTTTCCAGAATCACATTCACACCTGCCAGCAGGGCCTGCTTTGCATAAGGATAGTGGGCGCTGTTGACCAAACCGATATATACACAGTCAACGCCGCTGTCAGAGAGGAGCTCTGCGTAGTCCGTATAAACTTTACTGATTCCGTACTGTTCTGCCAGCTTTTCGCCCTTTTCCCGGCTCCTGGGTCTGGCAAAGATTGCCGTGCGCTCGATCTCCACGATCTCCTCCATGGCATAGAGAGCTTCATGTACGATCTTGCCTGTTCCGATAATACCAAGTTTCATATCACGTCCTCCTTTGTTGCAATTACAGCTTTGCTTACAAAAGCATAGCATGCGGAACATAAATACAACAAGCTAAGTACGTCAATTTTATATCTGATCATCTCTGATTCTCTCAGATTTGATTTCTACTGCTCTGCATGGCATACATTCAGATACAAGCAGCTAAACCGGAAGCGCGCCGCCCTCAAGGAAGTGTTTCGGAATGTCAAGTTTTTTTAGCGCAAAAATATTCCCCGGCCATATCCTATGGCCGGGGAATATTTTTGATATTGTTGTTCTATGACTTCATCAGTTTACTTTCTTTCCGGCACAAACATCCGTAGCGAAAAAAACGCTATCGAGCGTTTTCTTCACTCTTTCTACCATGTCGAAGCGCTTCTGCGCTGAGACCCCCGAGGAGAAATCACGAAGGTGAATTCTCCGATGGGATCCGGCGGAGGTTTGCGGCGCTACGACGCAAACCTCTAGAGTGAAAAATCTTGTATCGACAAGATTTTTCACTCTTACTACTTATAAACCAAAGAGATACTTGAGGATATTTCCGAATACTGTGTTTCCTGCAGAAGCTCTGTCGATCCCCAGCATCCGTGCGGTGGCATTGTCCCTCAGTTCATAAAAACGGCTTGCCTGAGGCGTTCCCTCCAGGTACTCGTAAGCATGGGGAACCCCGGGTTCTACATGAAGCTCCGTAAAAACCCCCGCCTGCATAAGCTTCTGAGCATAATCCATATCCTCATTACAGAAAAGATCCAGGCTGCCGACGATCATGAAAGTCTGCGGCAGTCCTTTCAGCTGCGAAACCGTTGCCACTGCCGGCGAAAAATAGATTTTCTCCTCATCGGAAAGCTCCTTTTTCTGACCGGAGATCAGCTTTCCCCATCCAAAGACATTGTTCTCCTTTGTCCATACAAACTCCCCGGCATATTCATCATTGTAAAGATCCTCTTTGCCGCCGGTACGGTAATCAAGCATGGGATAGATCAATACCTGGCCTTTCAGAGGGACTTCTCCCTTGTCTCTGTTATAAAGAACCAGACGTGCGGCCAGCCCTCCTCCGGCGCTTTCTCCCTCAACGACGATATTATCCTTATCTACGTTTAACTCTTCCGCATGGTTATACACATAAAGCAGCCCTGCATACACTTCTTCAAGCTCCATCGGGTATTCATAGGAAGGGTCTAAAGAAAGCGTGTAATCGGGAGAAAAGACCGTGGCATTACTGGCATCCGCCACACCCTGTATTTTTTCCTCATCCATGCCGGTAGTGCCAAAATGATAGCCCCCGCCGTGAATAAAATAAATGACAGGTGTCTTCTCTCCTTCTTTGACCTTTGCGGGATGGAAAACATACAGATTCAGCTTCTCTTTTCCATTCCTCTCAATGGAGAGTCTTTCCGCATTTTCAGGATCCCTTTTTCCTCCGCTCGAGACCAGTTCTTCATTTGAAAGTCCGACGGGCACCGTTAAGCCTATAACCGGCTCATATCCCTTTGCTAAAAGATGAGCACTTCTCGCCTTAGATTTCGCCTCATTCTTCTCTGTTGTTTGATTCATGTCAAATACTCCTGATTGTTAGGTTTTGTCTCATTTGCGTTACCCATCGTTTTACCTTCTTCGTCTTGCCGCCCGAAGAGACTTCCCTGCAGGCTGCACATCCGCGTCAGCAGACCCTCTTGGACGACCCGTTCCCGAGGCGCTCGGCCCAGGACATCATCAGGTCCTCCCGCCTTCCGAAGATGTCCTTCTGCATGCCGATTACATCGTCGAAGACCATCGTCTGGCGGTCGTCTCCCGAGAACTTCTTCCACTCGTATTTGCCGGTGGAGGGGTTGCCCGTCCGGGCAAAGTTGGTCCACATCTCCTTTGCGACGTGGCGGAACTCGCACTCGTCGTTCCCGACGATCTCTCCGCTCCCCATGGGGTCCGGTATGCAGGTGTCGAAGAGATAGGGGATCTCTGCCGCGTGGATCGCGCCAAGCTGGGGGGTGGTCACCGGCTTCCTGATGAAGTACATGTAGGTATTGCCGCCGGCGGCAGAATGCCGGATGGCCATATTGGTGTTGCCGGCGCGGAAGTTGATGTCGTTGCAGTATTGCTCCAGCCTGGCCCCCTCGGTTTCGTCTGCGAGCGTGGCCATGAACTCGTCGTACATGGCCTTCTCCTGGTCATTGAGCAGGGCGCGGTCCCTCTTCGCGATCCATCTCAGCGTGTCGAGGAAGCCTTCTTCGCCGCCCTCGGTCGGAACGAAGTACCTGATCTCGTCCAGGTTGGACCCGATCATCATATCGATCCCGGCTCTCTTTTCGTCTCCCCACATCACGTACAGGTCCGCCCGGTCCTCGGGCAGCGTGACGCCATCGAGGAGCGGGAAGTTGGCAGTTCCGAGAAGGCAGTTTTTGTCAATGACAGCTGCCTTCGCATAGGCGTCTACAAGCTCCTGGGTGGTGAGTGCCATCAGCTCGTCCATGGTCTGGCAGCCCGTTGCGGTCAGGAAGTTCTGAGTGACGTGGATGCCGTGCTCCATCGTGTCACAGTAGGCGATGTTGGCGCTCTGGGCGATGATTCTCTTAAAGAGTCCCTCGCTTCCGTCGATGAGCGGGAGGAAGGTGGTGCTTGCCGAACCTGCCGACTCGCCGAAAATCGTCACGTTGTCCGGATTGCCGCCGAACCCGGCGATGTTTTTCTGTATCCACCTGAGGGCCTCAAGCTGGTCGAGCAGGCCGAGGTTGCCTGCATCCCTGAAGTTCTCTCCGCCCGGAACCCGCTCGAAGTTCATGAATCCCATGAAGCCCAGACGGTAGTCGATGGACACGAACAGGATGTCGGGGTACTGCCTGGAGATGCTGGTGAGGTCGTAGAGGGGCGACGCCTGGGACTCAGCGCAGAACCCGCCGCCGTGGATCCACACCATGACCGGCTTTTTGCTGTCATTGCAGCAGGTATTGCAGTATATGTTCAGCACGAGGCAGTCCTCGCCGAACTCCGCCGATCCCTCCGAGTCGTTCAGAGGCCCGATGGGAACGGAGCCGGGCTTGGTCGCGTCATACACACCGTCATCGTCCGCGGCAGGAAGTGCCTTCTGCCAGCGAAGCTTCCCCAGCGGCTGCGTCGCGTAGGGAATGCCCTTCCAGATAATCAGCCCGTCTGTCTCCTTACCGATGAAGGTCCCGTTGTTGCACTTGATCCTGGTATCCATGTAGTTCCTTCCTTTCTTCCTCTCTATTTTCTTTCCCGAAGCTTGCCTCTGTCACCAGCGGAGCTGTGAGCCTTGCTCGCGCGCGGCGAGGATATCTGCAAGGTATCCGGGAGTAAAGAACTTGTCCATGAACTGGTAGTATTTGAGCAGGGGGAGCACAGCCTTGTACTGTTCGGCAAGAAGGCCCTTTTCCATGCGAATATCGCCAGGCCCGGCGATGACCATGACGTTCTGGTCATCAACAGAGTACGGCTTCCATTCGATCTCGTCTGTCGACGGGTTGCCGCAGCGCGCGAAATTGGTCCACATCTGCTGGGTGGCGTTGAAGATCTCATCGGAGATGTTCGTACCGTTGAAAACGCTGCTGGTCCCGACGCCGCGAAGATCGAACACGAACAGGAGCTCCACGGAATGTGCTGCTCCCATATCCGCATTGCTGCTCGGGTACGACCAGTAGTAGCAGAATGTCTTGTCGAACGCGCTCTGTACGTCGAGCTGCTGGAGCATAGGTACCCGGAACATGAGATCATCTATGAGCTCCGTCTCGATCAGTCCCGGTTCCTGGAACCGGCAGACCCGCCGGAATTCCTCGTAATACTTCTTATCCTCTTCCTTCACATAGGGGACTGCGTCTCCCACGGCACGCTGGGCGAATAACTTCTGCTCTTCCAGGGTCAGATCCACGCCTTCGCCCATGAACAGCCTGGCCTCATCGGCCGTGCTGCCCGCCATGATGGTGATGCCCTTTGCATAGCCTTTCTTGTACAGCTCGATGGGAGCCTCAGGGAGCACCTCCGTTCCGTAGTAGGGGCAGGAAGTGAACTTGCTGACCGCTTCGACATACGCCTTCTGGAGATCCTCTTCGCTCAGCGCCATGATCTCGTCCATGTTCTTGCAGCCGGTGTACTCAATGAGCGCCTTGGTCTTGCCCTGCGCAGTTTCGGAGTTGACCGGGAATGCCAGGCCCGTCGATCCGCTCTGGGCGATGACCTTCTGGAAATACTTGTTCGCCTGCTTTAAAACCGGCAGGATGGAGACCGAGCCGCCGCCGGCACTCTGCCCGAAGATGGTCACATTGCCGGGGTCACCGCCGAAAGCGGCGATGTTCTCGTGCACCCACCGGAGTGCCGTGGCCTGGTCGAGCAGGCCGTTGCAGGGTGCTGTCCCGAATTTTTCACCGCCGGGCACCGACGAGAAGTCCATGAAGCCGTACATGTTCAGGCGATAGTTGATGGTCACCAGAATGATGTCACTTTGCTTCTGGACGAGGTTGGCTCCGTTGTAGGAGGTCTGCGAGCCTGAGCCCATAATGTACGATCCGCCGTGGATCCATACCATGACTGGCTTCTTCTCAGTCTTGTCGTCGGTGTTGACCCAGATGTTCAGGTAGAGGCAGTCCTCGGATTCCAGCTTCTGTATGCAGTCCCCCTGGCCGTGTGCGCCGAAGGCACACTTTCCGTAATACCTGGCCTCAAAGACCCTGTCACACGCGTCCACGTACTCCGGCGCCTTGAAGCGGCGCCCGCCCACGGGCGGCTTCGCGTAGGGGATGCCCAGCCACGACGCGATCCCGTACTCCTCGGTTCCGACGAAGGTGCCGTTCACGCACTTTACGGCATGGGCCTTATCATAGTCTCCCGTGATCTCGCTGTTCAGGTTGTCGTAAGGCTCATAAATGGCCAGATCCTTGAATTCCCTTTTCATGATTCCGTGCTCCTTTCTTGTTTATGCCGGAAAGAACCTGTCCTACAGTACGATTTTCCCATTTTGACCAATGCAATTCAATGTGACCTTCCAGAATGTCAGATTATTTTCCCCTGTGTACTTGATTTTCGGAATGAGCACGGTTACTTTGTATGAAGAAAGGTGGAATGCTTTCGAATGAATACTCCGTTTGCAGAAACATTAAAAAAGCTGAGAAAAGAAAAAGGAATATCCCAGGCACAGCTGGGAAACAAAATGTTTGTTAACAGTTCCACAGTCACCCGGTGGGAAAACGGCACCCGTCTGCCGGATGCAGCCATGATCACCCGTCTTGCGAAGGTCCTGGAGGTGGACGTGGGCGCGCTGCTTTCCACCGCGGCCGAGAGCGATGAATCGGCAAGCATTATCCTGGTGGACGACAACAAGTCCATTCTCTCTGAAAATCTGTCCGTTCTGGAGGAGATCGTGCCAAACGCCACGGTCACAGGCTTTCACGCGCCGAAGATGGCGATCGAATACGCAAAAGTAAATCGGATCGACCTGGCCTTCTTAGATATCGAGATGGGAACAGCAAGCGGCCTTGATCTCTGTAAAACGCTGCTTGAGATAAATCCCTGCACCAAGGTAGTCTACCTGACCGCATATCCCGATTATTCTCTGGAGGCATGGGATACTGACGCCTGCGGTTTTATGGTGAAACCGCTGACTCCGGAAAGCGCCTGCAAACAGCTGAAGAAGCTGCGCTTTCCGTTTTCAACGGGGGGTGTACGCGAATGAACGGCTGGATTGAACCCTTAAGTTTCTCCATCGTTGGCGCGGCACTGCTGCTTAGCCTGATAGGATTGTGGTTTACGGTCATCATTCCCGGTATCGACCGTTGGAGCAGACACTTTTTTATATACTATTTTATGGTTTTTATGCTGTGCTGCCTTTTCAGCATCGCCGAAACTCTCTTCCAGAACCATCCTATACCGGAGACGGCATTTCGTTTCCTGCTGTTTCTGGAAAACCTCCTGCTCTCGCTGCCGGTCCCCATGCTGACCGTTTATCTGCTCCACTGCTCCCATGAAGACACGCATAAAAACAGGTTTCTTTACTCTGTACTATTCCTGTGGGGCTTCCAATTACTGATCAACCTGCTTTCCTGCCTTGCGTCTTTCGATGAGATTATTTATGTCACATCGGGAAACCGGTATTACAGAGGAACCCTTTACCCGCTATTTCTGCTGCCGACCATCATTATCCTGTTTCTCAATCTTTCGGTAACAATCAGGCGACGGAAGCTGCTTTCCCGCAAAGCCTTTCTGGCTTTCCTCATCGCCATCCTGTCTATAACGGCCTCGGTGACCGTGCAGCTGTTTATCGAGGTTTTCCCCTTTGTCGGCATCAGCTACGTCATCTCCGCTCTGGCCATGTACAGTATTATCCTGTCGGATCAGATCGAGCAGGACCTGCGTCTCCAGAGGGAAATTGCCATACAGCAGCAGGAAATCGCCGGACAGCAGCGGGAGATAGCCCACGAGCGCGCCAAAGTCATGGTACTGCGGATGCGGCCGCATTTCATCTACAATACCCTGATGAGCATTTACAGCCTTTGCCGGACAGATCCCGCAAAGGCCAGGCAGATCACGATGGATTTTACCAACTATCTGCGCAGGAATTTTAACGCCGTCGCAAGCGACAGCGCCGTTCCCTTTTCTACGGAATTGGAGCACACCCGGGCCTACCTGGGCGTGGAACAGGCGCAGTACGACGATATGCTCGCTGTCGAATACGATATCCCTTATACCCAATTCCGCCTGCCGCCCCTGACACTGCAGCCCATCGTGGAGAACGCCGTAAAGCATGGGATGGATCCCGATTCCGGGCCTCTGCATATCCGTATCCGGACGCGGCATACGGCTTCCTGCACCACAATCATCGTGGAGGACAGCGGACCCGGGTTCGATCCATCCATAAAAATCAAGCCGCATACCACACTTGCAAATATCAGGCAGCGGCTTGAGATGATGTGCGGCGGAAGCCTGGCATTTACCGCCGGCGAAAACGGAGGTACCGTGGCCACGGTGACAATACCTGACAGCTCCGGGCAGACTTCTTCATGATTGTTCCCTCAAAAAATAGCAGGCGGCACTCGCCGCCTATGTAAAAACCGGCTGATCTTCACTTGGAAAACCAGCCGGTCTGTAGTTCAGTTATTTGATTGTTCAAAACAGATTTCCATCCAGAAGAAAGTCTATGATCCCAATGTTCAGTATACCGTTGTCATCATACCATCGCTTTCTTACATCGTGACGCACTACGATTTTCGGGAAGGAGTCGCCGGTCAGGGAAAAGGGCCTCATCTCGGTATTGATTTTTTCCGGATTTTCCATGGCATAGGCAGACTGGATATACACTTTTTTGCCTCCTTTGGATACAACAAAGTCAATCTCCCTTGCGGTTCTTTTTTGCTTCCCTTTTTCATCTTTATCGTTGGAATATACGATTCCAATATCCACACTGGCACGGCGAACAATCAGCTCGTTGTAGATGATGTTCTCCATGATGTGTGTCATTTCCTGTTGCCGGAATCCGATTCTGGCGTTCCGAAGCCCTACATCTTCACAATAGTACTTGTTTGGATATTCAAAATAGCTTTTCCCCTTCACGTCATAGCGTTTGCACTCACTGAAAAGAAAAGCGTCCTCCAGATGTGCCATATACGATTTCACGGTATTGGGGGCGATCTGGTCCTTGCTCTTAAGCTTCTGCATGGAGTTGATCGCATTTGCCACATTATTCGGATTCGTGAGCGAACCCACCGAAGAACAGAGCAGATCCAGAATGTCAGACAGAACATCGATACGGGTAATCTTTTTCCGCTCTACGATGTCTTTGATATAGACCTCTGTAAACAGTGCTTTCAGATAAGCCATTCGTGCCTCATCATCCGGCCTTGAGAGGATGAGCGGCATCCCGCCGTAAAAGGCATAGTTGTCAAAGGCGTCCGCCTTGTCGCCTCCGGCAGCCGAATAATACTCAGAAAAAGAAAGCGGATGTACGCGCACCTCGTCGCTGCGGCCGCGAAATTCTGTCAGAATATCGCTGGACAGCATCCGTGAATTGCTTCCGGTCACATAGACATCAAGATTGGAAATGGTTTTCAGGTCATTAAGTGCGTCATAAAAAGTGATGGGCTTTCCACTTGGGTTATAGGGGTTAGGAACCTCGTCTGACATCTGAATTTCGTCTACAAACAAATAAAACTGCTCTTTCTTATCGTCAATGCGTTCCTTTACATACGCTGTCAGCTCCAAAGGGTTCCGATAGCGGATGTCTCTTGCAAGATCAAGTTCAACGACAATAATATGATCTTCTTTTACGCCGTTTTCCAATAGGTGGTTTTTATACAGTGTACGCAGCAAATAAGACTTTCCGCATCGGCGCACCCCGGTAATAACCTTCACCTGTCCGTCCCATGCGTAGTCAATCAACTGCTTCAGATAGAAATCTCTTTTAATCTCCATAGCGACCTCCATTGATAACTTGCCTATATTATTATGCAAGTTCTCAACCACATTATACCTGGCAGCAAATGAAAAATCTAGAGTCTCATTGAGAAGTACGATAATAATATATTGAACTTATCAACGAAAGAAAGCCTCATGATATAAGGCTATCGCTATGAAAGCAGCGGAACGTTTGTAAATTCAATTCTACAAACTTGAGAAATTATGATTTTTGTAAAGCGTTGTTGATCGAAGTCGAAAAGCAGAGATCGGCTGGATTTCAGATGAAGACCAGCAGATAATTTCGTTTCCTTTTGCGGTGGCTTTTCCGGGAATACCTCCATATTCCTATAAACCCACCTCTTTTCTTAAAACCATGATGCAGGAATTGCTACTCCTGCAGTGATGAAATACTAATTCTCCAAGAAAGCTTTCTCAAAACTTACGCCCTTTCAAAAAGACTTCACTATAATCTCCATAAAAATGTGTGGCACATCGCATTTTTTTACATAGAGAATTCCTGACGCCTATGATACGATAGACTACGTATGGATAACATGTCGGGTGTTTCTGCAGATACAAGGACTGAGAAGGCTATGGAATATTCGATCGGAGAAGTCTCAAGTATTTTAAACCTGTCCAAGGATATGGTCCGCTACTATGAAAAGCAGGGAGCAATCCGCGCCAGCCGTAATCCGGAAAACAATTATCGTACGTATGAGACAATGGAAGTTTTCTGGCTCCTGGAGGCACTCCATTACAAAAGCTGGGGAATACCCATCAGTGAGATCGCAGAAATAAGAAAAAACCGTTACGATCATAATACGGGGACATTCCTGAGTCGTAAGATCGAAGAACTGAAAGATGAGATCTCCTATAAGTACCTCCTGAAAGGCCGATTGGAGAATATACGCGATCAGTTTCCCCTGGCCAGAATCAATGTCGGTAATTTCTGGGTTAGACGTACGCCGACGGTGTGGAGCTGCCATCTGGTCACCGGACGCGGAGACGTGTATGACCGGATCTCCCTGTCAGCCCGGGAGAGCAGGGTGATTTTTGATGAGAAGTGCATCCCCTTCTTTGACAACGGACTGACTGTGTATGAAGACCGGATCGACTGGGAAATGATTATTCGTAAAGAATATACCGATGCACTGCAGATCACTGTACCGGAATCTTTTACTTATATACCCGAGGCGACCGTTCTGTGCACAAATGTCGATATCGGGGAGATAGGGGAGTTTGATCCGACAGTTTTTGAAGTTCTTCCTGCTTATGCGCGTTCCAGAGGATATTCGATCAGGGAAAATGTTCCCATGCGCGGAAGCCTTCTCGGGCGAGGGTATGATGACGGAAGGTTTCATCGGGTCGTCAGACTCTATCTTCCAATCCACGGATAAGTCCTGTAAGTGATCGTGTGATGGCTTTTGACATTGGAACAGTTCCACAGTTATTCCCTGTCGAAAGTGAACAGATGAAACTTCTTATGTCAGGGTAAGATCAAATTATAGTGTAAGATCAGACAGACTTACAGAACATGCATTATAAAAAGAGTCGGAATATGGGCAAAAAACGTCTTTATTCTGGCTCTTTTTCTTTTCTAAAACATTGCTATTTTATTCACATTCATGCTTGACCTTGGAATTCTTCCATCCCCTATTATGAATGTATCAAGTAAAACACGCCTGTAAGCTCTTGCAAAAAGGAGGAAGACGAAATGCTCAAGAAACTGTTTACACCTTACAAGATCGGAAGCTGCGAGATTCCCAACCGGCTGGTCGTGCCGGCAATGGTCGTGAACCTCTGCACAGAAGACGGAATGATCACTGAGCGCTACATCAAATATATGGAGGAAAAGGCCAAAGGCGGCTGGGGTCTTCTCATCACCGAGGACTATGCAGTCAATGAAAATGCCAAGGGATATCAGTACATTCCCGGTCTCTATAATGATGCGCAGATCGAGGGCAACAAGAAGCTCACAGAGACGATTCACAAATATGACTCCAGGATCTTTTGCCAGATGTATCATCCCGGGCGTCAGTCCAAACATGCGGTCAATGGCAATGTGCAGCCAATCGCACCATCTGCCATGAAGGATCCTTTCTGCATGGATCTGCCCCGTGAGATGACGATCGATGAGATCCATCAGATCGTAAAAGACTTCGGATCCACGGCAAAAAGAGCGAAAGAATCCGGTTTTGATGGAATTGAAATCCATGCCGCGCACGGCTATCTGATTTCCTCCTTCCTGTCACCTTTTACAAATAAGCGTGTGGATGAATACGGCGGATGTTTTGAGAACCGTACCCGCATTCTGGATGAGATTTATGCCTGCGTCCGCGAGAATGTCGGCGGCGATTTCCCGGTTCAGGTCCGTATCTCAGCCAATGAGTATCTTCTCGGCGGCCGCACAGAAGCAGATACCTATGAGCTGGTCCGCCACCTGGATGAGCTTGGTGTAGACGCGATTCATGTTTCCAACGGTATGTACGCTTCTCCCGTTCTTCGCCAGATCATCGCTCCCATGTATACCGAGCATGCCTTCAATATGAATACAGCGGAGCAGGTCAAAAAACTGGTTTCCTGCCCTGTCATCGTGACCAACAGAATTAATGATACGAAGATGGCCGACACCATTCTGGTTATGGGCAAGGCCGATTTCATCGGCATGGGCAGAGGCTCTCTTGCGGATCCTCATCTTCCCAACAAGGCAAAAGCAGGCAAATTTGAAAATATCCGTTACTGCATCGGATGTCTGCAGGGATGCGAAGCAGGACTGCTTGCGGGAACCTGTGCGACATGTCTGGTCAATCCCCGCGTAGGACGCGAATGCGAGAATCCGATGGACCGCACGGATGCTCCGAAAAAGGTCATGATCATCGGCGGAGGACCTGCCGGTCTGATGGCGGCGGAGACAGCAGCGAAGATGGGGCACGATGTGACAGTTTACGAAGCGAGCAGGCATCTTGGCGGACAGTTCCGCTCTGCCGCATATCCGCCCGGAAAAGGTGAACTCTCTACGTTTGTCTCCTCCCTGCGCAAAAATCTGGAGGATATGCAGGTTCCTGTGAAAATGGAAACACCTGTTACAGAGGAGCTTCTGGCAGCAGAAAAGCCGGATGCCGTGATCATCGCTACCGGTGCAAAGCCGCTCGTCCCCCCGATCAAAGGGATTGACGGAGCAAATGTTGTCACTGCAGAGGATGTGCTCCTCGGTAAGGCGGATGTACAGGCAGGCCCGGTTGTCGTGTGCGGCGGCGGTGAAGTCGGCGGCGAGACCGCTCACTTCCTGACCCAGGTCTGCCAGGATATCACACTGGTTGAGATGAGGGATGACATTCTGGTCGACATGTTCCCGCTGATGAAGATGCAGCTGATGGATTACATCAGAGAAGCCAGGATCAAAGTCCTGACTGGTGCACGCGTCTCCGCAATCACTGATGATGGCGTCAGTTATACCGACGCACAGGGACAGGAGCAGTTTATTCCTGCAGCAACTGTAATCTCAGCGTTTGGTTACAAAGCATACAATCCTCTTGAAGAGACGGCAAAGAAGTATTGCGACAATGTGAAGGTCGTAGGCTGTGCGGTCAAGGCAGGCAATGCTCTGACAGCCGTTCGAGAAGGATACGAGGCAGCCCTGGCTCTTTGATCAGACGAAAGGCGTGTAGACCGGTCAAACAGGCAGGCAAGAGCCAATATGACCCGCTTCTCATATACAAAGTCCATGAAGAGCCGCCCTTGATAAATGGAACAGTAAATTACTATATATAATCGCGGACAAGAAGCATGAGTCATTAAAAAAAGACCTACGCCGCACTTTTCCTGGGTGCAGCATAGGTCTTTTATTTTTTCGGCTTTCGCTCAATCTCTTGCTCCTGCATGGCCTGTGGCATTTCAGGCTGAGGAGCTTTTTTCTCCCTTCCGGCCACTTCCATTTGTTTTTCATGCAGACGTTTTAAGACAGATCTGCGTTTTTTCTTGCTCTGCCTTTTATCATCATTTCCATACTCATCCAAAAAACCTCTTATCAGATATTATCTTTCTTGGAAGCAATGATTTTCCCATTCAACAATCCGTTTATTCGCTCTACAGGAAACACATCTTTAATACTCTCAATTCTATACCTGCTCTTCGGCAACTCCTTCATTCCGGTTATTGACAGGTACAGAGCAACAGCCTTTTCATCAATTGTGATGATGCCTCCGCCGGCCCAGTGCCTGTCTTCCCCGTTTTTCTTAACTCCTGAAATCCAGTATTCTTCCTGCGTCTCCACATCAATATAATTGCTGTATTCCTCGTTTTGTCTCTCAAAAGCATGATCGTTAAAGTAGACCATTTTTCCGGAGCGAGATTCTGTGACAAATCCGATCCAAGCCGGACCGTTGTCGTTCCAACCCGTCTTCAATTCTATGTATCTAAGTTCCATAATCACTCTCGATTCATTTCCCTTATTTCAGTTTTTTGTTTTACACTACCCGGAATCCTTTCCTCTGTCAAAGGGAACAAGCCTTATTTCAATCGTTGCTAAGCGAGAATTCTGTTTTAAGTTTATGGTGCACCAACGTGGAGCGATTCCTATAATAGAATTTGCTCAGTCTTTAAGACAGCCGACAGGGATCACGTGAACCCCATTTTCTGTTGTATATGCTATTGGTGCATTTGCACAGATGATAATCAACAGAGACGGTTCCCTATACACTGGTTTTGGATGATTGATATTTGCTTTGGCCTTGCGGTTGTGTTCTTGAATGAGGCTATAGAACTTCAGCAGGCCCTGCTCTGCTGCCGGAATTGCATTCGCGCCCGTTTTTATCTCGATCAATGCATAACGTCCATCGGCCATCTGATATACAGCATCCGCCTCCAGACCGCTGTCATCGCTATAATGCATGACCTTCGCATTGTGAGCCTGCGCATACACCAGAAGATCTCTTAACACCATGTTTTCAAAAACATGGCCAAAAAGATCCAAATCGTTGTTGAAATAGGCAGGGCTCAGTCCAAGTGCTGCTATCCCGATGGACGGATCAACAAAAATGTGCTTCTTTGCAGAACGAATCGCTGTTTTTGCACGAATCTGCGGTGTCCAGGCGTCAATATCGCGAAGGACAAACAGTTTTTCCAAAACAGAAATATATGATGAGAGCGTTACATCCGTCACATTCTGCGTGGCCTTTACATCAGCATAGATGCTTGTTTTTTTTGCCAAAGTGGCCATATTTCGCGCATATGACCACAACAGTGTGCGCACCCATTCCGGATTTCTTTTTACTCCGTCAATGGCACTGGCATCCTTCTGGTATATCTGCCTATAGTAATCCTTTGCGATCTCAAGCTTTGCTTCCCGGTCGGATATAGCCAGACATCTCGGCCACCCGCCGCGACAAGCAGCAAAGAACAGGTCTTCAAGCATTGTCTGAGAAAATGCACCTGTCAGAGGAATCTCCGGATGATCAAAAAGCTTCGACAGAGAGACTGCACCATTGGATTCTCCTGTCTCCCATAACGTCATCGGATACATGATGAGCTCACTGATCCTTCCTGTTCCAGTATGAGGTGTATCTGTTTTCCGGCTGGTCGAACCTGTCAAATAATACTCGCCTACAGCTTCGGGATGATCATCACAGTCTTTTCTGATCGCCCCCCAGATTTTAGGGGCATCCTGCCATTCATCAAAAAGAATTGGCTTATCATTGGAGAAAAACAGTCGAGGTGCCGTTTCAGCAACAGCCAGGTAACCATCGCGGCGCTCTTCATCCTGAAATTCAATGATTGTCTTGCATCTCTCCTGAGCGGTCCTGGTCTTGCCGCTCCCCTTGGGGCCTATAATATTGATTGCATTGAAAGCCTTTATTCTTTTATCGATCTCCTGATCCACTATCCTCCTGATATATTCCATATGGCATTCTCCTACTCCCTGCAGCAAGTTTTACTGCAGATGCTCGACTTGCTGACGTCCTCCGGGACGCCGTATTATGTCTCGTATGATAAGTACGCAGCCCTTTGAATGCCATCATATCTTGATTTTATCATTTTCGCAAGGTTCGTTTTACGGTTTTCGTAGTTCTTGTTTTGTGTTTTTCGTCTCTTTTATTTTATATTTTTCGCAGTATTTGTTTTGTGTTTTTCGTCTCTTCTGGTTTTATGTTTGAGGAGTTTATTCCCACTTGCTCTTCATCTTCTTTTTCCCCTTTTTATCCCGCTTCGGGAATTCCAAGGAGTATTCAGGCTTATCATCCATATGCCTTTTCTCCCGCACCTGTAAGGACGCCGCCGGCTCTCTTTGCCTTTTTATAGACATCTTTGTATCTTTTTCGTTGCCAGAAACGGTTGATTTCCACCGAGGATTTCTTCTTATTTCACACGATATTTTTTCCGACGTCGGCTGAATCATCTGATACCAAATCCTTCTTCCTGGAAGCTGCTGTTATGAGCCTTTGCTTCTCGTTCATTCCTTTGCGGACAGATTTACTGCTCTTCCCTCTTGCCGGAGTCCGATCCGCCTTCAAAGGTGATCTCCCTTGTGCTTTCTTTTGAAGTTCTGGACTTTTCACCGGTACGGACATTTTCCTCTACATGGGTCTTTTTCAGACATCTAAGGAGTCCTTCCCGCAGGAGACGTTTGGTCAGGATCACACGCATATCATATTTCATCTATTTTTCCTACAAAAGAGCCGCAAGTGTTGATTAACACACAAACAGGGGACAACTTGCTGATTGTTCAGCTACATCTGTCGATTATAATATATCTGTGCACCTGCAGGAAAAGGGCAGCAAAATAGCCGGAAGCTGTGTTTTCAGCCACCGGCTATGTAAAAGCAATATTCAGTTTAAAATACCTGGTTTCATGTGTTATCTTTCTTATCCTGTCAGGGCATATAGTAGTTGGTCAGAAAATATGTTCTGTCCCAGTCAACAATCTTCAGCTCGGACTCCCTGGCCGTATGGATGTCTTTTTCATCGAGCACCATCACCTTCTTGTCGCCCGTGTCATAGAGCGGCCAGACATGCGCCTTGCCATCGGGAGACAGGTCCGCGGTAAGCGAAGGATCGCCGGTCTTGGCGAACTGAACCCACATCTTCCGCATGGTCTTTGAGAAGGCTTCGTCAAACTCCCTTCCTGAAAAATCTCTTATCTCCGGATGCTTGAATAAGATCGGCACCTCTATCATGTGCCCGCATTTGATCAGCGGCAAAGCGGATTCGGGTGTAAGATAGTAAGTGTATGACTTTCCGCCAGCCTTTGTCTGCTCCTCCGACAGCCTGATTTGCGGCGCGATAAACATGATCTGGCTGAAGAGCCGGACAGTAGGCTCATAGCTTTCGCCCTTGATATCATTGCAGTAGCTCTCCACCAACGCCTTCTCCTCGTCCGTCAGCTGGTCAAGCTTTTCAGCTTTGCGCCCATCGGCCCATGCATTCCAGGCATCCTCTCCTATAACGCCCAGGAACGTATTCATCTCATCCTTGTTGCAGCCCTGAAGGAACGTGATATCCTTCGCAGCGCCGTTCGCGTAGGCCTCCCATGTATTTAAGGGCAGGAATTTGCCGTCTCTTTCCGGGAATGTACGGATGCCGAGCACCTGATAAAAACCGTACAGACGTGCCCAGGTGTCCGCAAGTTCCTCTGCGCTGACCTTCATAAGGTCGGCAACGGTCTTGCAGCCGAGCGTTTCCATCAGCTTGTTTGTGCATGCAATGGCCTGTTCCGGAGTCCTTGTCTGGGAAGGAGAGCCGCTCTGTGCGATAACGCGCTTGAAATACTTATGTGAGCCTTTAACCAACGGAAGCAGGGTGGTGCTTGCCCCGCCGGCAGACTCGCCCCAAATGGTCACATTGTCGGGGTCTCCGCCGAAGGCTTCAATGTTCTCATGCACCCATTTCAGTGCCATAATCTGGTCCATAAGTCCCAGATTCGATGCGTCATCATAGTCCTTTCCATCCGGGAGGTGCGACAGATGAAGAAAACCGAAGAAGCTGACCCTGTAAGCGATGGTAACGAGAATGACATCCGGGTTCTCCTTCACAAAGTTATGGCCGTCATACTGCGGGTCAGTCGTTCCGCCTACCTCAAAACCGCCGCCGTAGATCCACACCATTACCGGTTTCTTTCCGTCGGCTGCCTTATCAGCCTTCCAGATGTTCAGGTACAGGCAATCCTCGCTCATACCATATTTGACAGCAGAATCACCCGGTGCCTGGACAGGAGCTTTCCCATAGTTATACGCCTCGTAAATGCCATCATCATGCACAACGTCCACCGGTGCTTTCCAGCGCAGATCGCCGACGGGCTGTCGACCGACAAAAGGAATGCCGTTATAGGCTATGATGTTCTCCGTCTTCTCCCCGACAAAGGTGCCGTTGACACACTTAACAGCCAATGCCTTGTCGTAACTGCCGCCAGTGACCCGTTTGTTCTTGCAGATCATAACATTCTCTTGCATGATACATCATTCCTTTCCTAAGTATTTTTAAAACAGATTATCGTTCAATATATTTCAGAACATTGTATCATTGCAATCTAACAAGAATCTAACAAGGCTCTGTCGAGACGATTCAGATCTGGTTTCACCTTCCCTGATACTTCATCGTCAGCCACCCACAGGTTTCCTCCGCCCAGGAATACTGATTCATATACTCTCCCATAAAAGATTGGGCTGCATTTTCATCCCCATCCAACAGACGGTAATAATCGCAGCTGACCTTGGATATATCGATGGCGTAGCTTCCCGGTTCCGAGATCAGTACCTCATCCGCTCCGACAGTATTCAGCGTTGCCTTCAGCGAATAAAGAGCCTGATAGACAGATTGCCTTGATAAATCCTTCCGGGAATCGCAGGCAATCGCATACAGCTCCGGTATTGTCATTTTTGCTCCCCGCCTGTCGATCAGGCAGGCCAACAGTTCTTTGGAGATACTGCGTCCGAAGTTTATGGGCTTCCCGTTCGCAAATACATCGAAATTGCCAAAGCAGACCACATCCAGCAGTTTTTCCGGCGGCTTTGCAAGAATGCGGTCCAACTCGTACGCGACCGCCTCTCTCTGAACCGGTTTCAACAGATAAGATGCGTCGATATGGAGGTTCATAGCCCGGACAGCGTAGTTCTCATAAGCCGTACAAAATATGATTGGGAGAGAAGGGTGTAGCTCGCGTAATCTTTGTGCCAGCATAAGCCCTCCCATATCGTGCATCTGGATATCCAGAAAGGCAACGTCCGGGCGATGATACCCAGCCCACAGAAGTGCCTCACTCTCGCTTTCAAACGCGGCAGTACCGGTCACCTGCGGAGCGGAAGAAACCACCCGTTTTAAAGCCTCAAGTCCTAATCTTTCATCATCGACACATAATGCCAGCATTTTATTCTCTCCTGTCAAGCTCCCTGTTTCGGTATCGAAATCTCACAGACCGTTCCTCTGCCCGGTGTACTGCGGATCGTAAGGCTCCCCGCGCACATCAGTTCCAGCCGCTTTCTGGTATTCGGGATACCGATATGCTTTTTACTTTTTTCTCCTATTCTCTCCTCAGAAAGCTCGTTTTCATCAAATCCTGCCCCATCGTCCTCTATGATGATCGTATAAGCTTCGTGCGTTTCCGAAGACCGAATCTCGATACAACCTTCGCTGTGCTTCTTTTTACAGATGCCATGCATAATGGCATTTTCCACCAATGGCTGCAGCGTCATGGCCGGAATCTCAAATCCAGTGGTTTCCAGCCAATAATACACGTTGATCCCGGGAAAACGGATGCGCTCGATGGCCAGATAGCGTTCCAGGCGTTCCAGTTCGTTGGAAAAGGGGATCATCAGGCTTTTTTCTTCGCTCGGATCATAGAAGTTGTCACGTAGATATCCCGACATATCCGCAATCATGCGCTTTGCAGCCTCCGGATCCATATCCGTCAGCATGGTGAGGGCATTCAGGGCGTTTGTCATAAAATGCGGATTCATTTGCAGCTGCAGGGCATTCAGCTTCGACTGTGTCAGGGCCATCTCCTTTTCCTGGAGGTTCCGGCTGTTTTCGATGTAAATAAAACAAAAGATTGCAAACACCGACAGGAAGCTGGCGAAGGTCTCCAGAAAGGTAAATGAGGCATAACTGCTTCTTTCAAAGCCGAGCACTACATCTAAGACAAACCAGAGCGGCGTATGTATTCCAAAGATCAGCAAGGCAATTTTTGTCCGCCTGTTTTCCACGTACTTAAGGATCATGACACTGTACCATGCAGATAGTCCCAGGGAGTAGGCCCACGAAAGAGGAAAAAGCGGACCGGGAGAAGTACCTTTCGATCCTGCTTCGCCAATCAGAAGTCCGGTCAGAGGATTTGTAATCACCAGTGCGATAAAAAGAACAGAGATAATAATAATGACATTTCGAATTCTCTCTTTCCGCTTCTTTGGAAGTTGGAAAAATGTCAGATAAAAAATGCCGAACAGCCAGGTCCATGCAGCTGTCAGCATAAGGGAAACCTGTAATATATAAGGCTCCAGATTATAATAGGCGGAGCCGAAGATCACAAGCCTGTAAGCGCCGAGTATCAGAAGACTTAAACTGACGAGTATCAGGAGCATCATGTAAATCTGATCCTGATACTGTGTGGTAAGATAGTGTCCGGAGCTGTAACACACAGCCAGAATGATGTTCATCAGCATGATCATCGCGCAGACTGCCGTATGTAGCAGCGCTGGCTCGTCCACATCGTCCTGAAGAATCATAAGGACCATAAGGGTGGCAAAGAGAGCTATCAGCAAGACGAAACAGAACTTGTGGAAGCTCTTACTGCTATAATCGTTCTTTTTTTCCAAATGATCACCCCTCTTATTTTCCTTTGTCAATGCTGAAATACGATAATTCCCAAATCTTGGAACAGTACACTCTTTGTCAGCGGACCTGTCCCTCCTCTGTGTCGTATATTTCTGATACTGTGTATTATTGTATCATGGTCGTTTCACGCAGATCTAACAATTGTTAATCCGGGAGTTCCGTTGTAAAGCATAGCCACAACCCAAGAAGAAACTTCAGGATCGTATCAATAATCCAAGGTTGATGCTGGCCTCCTTTCCGGCAGGTCATTCCCATGTGCTGTTTCATGTATCCTGCTGCACCTGACGCTGTTCTACTGCTCATTTTTACCTCCTTGGTGCCTGATTGATAGTTCCTGACCGTATCAGAAAAAAAAGACATTCCCAAAGAATTTCTCTTTAGGAATGCCTTTTTATTAAAATAACCTTTTGCAAATGCAACAATCTCGAAAAATCTGTTGCACTCGTGTTGCACTTTAAGAGCAAAAAAGCCTTAGAACCCGCGTAGTTATGCGGTCAATCCTTCATAGTCTTCATCGTCGGGAAGAGCAGTACATCTCTGATGGCCGCGCTGTCGGTCAGCAGCATGGTCAGGCGGTCGATGCCGTAGCCGATGCCGCCGGTGGGAGGCATGCCGATTTCCATAGCATAGAGG
>Ga0256407_10004562_pt1 | contig 23011 bp, 12 predicted proteins | sample RumenRJG_04DNA_FD_193489 | JGI IMG/M metagenome (GOLD analysis project Ga0256407, IMG submission 193489) | Bovine rumen microbial communities from Lethbridge, Alberta, Canada - RJG_04 | ecosystem: Host-associated > Mammals > Digestive system > Stomach > Rumen | place: Canada: Alberta... | reverse complement strand
TATTCAGTATCCAATTGATTATATAAAATATCAGAATAAGGTAATTTTACCATATTAATAACATAAAATAAACTAGAAAAATAAACAAAATTCATTTCTCTTAAATTTAACATTTTAATATATTCATTATAAAACTCACTAGAAAAAATTTTTATAAGAACACAAATTACAACTGCTAAAACTATTAAAAATAAATTATAAATAAAACTTATTGTATCAATAGGTGTTTTTGCTAAACTAATATTTTCTTTTTTTTTACTTGAAATATTCCAAGAACTTTCTTTAATAATTTTATAAGATAAAACAGAAGAACCTGAAGTTGAGCCAGTAATAGTAGTTCCATTAATATGAGCACTAATATAATCTGGTTCAATAGTTTCATTTTCTACTTTTTTATATTCTATTACTGATAATTTCAAATCATTAAATAATACTTGCATTAAGTAAATTTCACCATTTTTAACTTGGAATATTCTTTTAAGAACAAATTCAACTTTTATTATTTTTGCATTTTGGAAATTTTCTTTTATTTTCTTTAAACAAGATGAAATTTCACTATTTTGCCATCCACTATCTTTAACTAAATGTGCTTTAACATTTAATAACATTTCACTAATATTAATATTAAAATTTTGATTATATGATTTTTTAGGATTAAAATCTTTAATACCAAAAATACTTAAAATATTCAATCTTTTAATTTGATTTATAAAACCTAAATAAGTTTTAAAAAAAGTTCCATATTCAATACAAATTCCATTTGATTGCATTAAAATATAATTACTATCATTTGGAAAATGTACAGTTTCTAAAAGACAAACTACATATAATTTTCCATTATATGAAGGTAATAAATTATAATTTAATTTTACTGCTACTAAATAATGTTCTGATGTTTCTAATACTGATTCTTCTTTTACTGATTTTTTATTTAATAATGTTGATTTAATATATTTTGATTCTGTTTTTCTCATTAAATAAGGAAAAATATTTATTGAGGGATTATCTATTAATTTTGATGTCTTAATTCCTGTTACTTGAAAATAAACTAATGGAGCTTTTTTTACTATAAAACTACCTTTTTGAAATAAAATTAAAAAATAATTATTTTTATCTACTATTGAATCTAATGAATTTAAATCAAAAAATTCAAATGATTTATCATAATTTGCATTAAACATTATATCTTCTATTAATTTAAATTTTTCATTCTCTGGTTGCTCTTTTATTTTTACTGATTCACTTGATTTATCATTCAATAATATTATTTCATCAAGTGATTTTCCAATAATTGAACTTTCATTATCTATTATTCTTATTATTTCCTTTTTTGATTTTGTAAAACTTTTTAATATTTGTTTAAAAGATTTTATTATTTTTAAATATTCAATATTTAATCTATTAAAGTGAATTAAATATTCAAGTGAATTTTCATCATTTTTCTTTTCTACTTTTTTAAAATGAAAAATTAAATATTTAAAAATAAAATGTATTAATAAATCAGAATTATCATATTTTTCTGAATAAATAAATTTTTTTAAATAATAAGTAGCTCTAAAAGTTTTATCATCAGAAATAAAATATAATAAAACTTTATTATATATTAAAACTTCCATTGCAATTTTACCAAAAATATCATTTCTTTCTTTAGCAATTTTATATAAATTTGAAATAAAAGAAATTAAAACAGTTAAAATAATATTATAATCTTTTATTTCATTATTAATTGTTGTTGTTGATGTAGTTGTTCTTGAATTTTTACTCATATCAATTGATGTAAAAACTGAAATTAATGAATCATTTCCTCCTGATAAAACATCATAATCTTGTTTACTTAAACAAAAATAATTTTTAATATCTTCTTTATAAGATAAAAAAAATGATTCTTTATTCTTTTCTAAAACTCTGTTTGTATGTGTTTTACTTAAAAAAAATTTTCTTAATGGAATAAATAATTGATATCCTCCTTCGAAAAATTCATATTCTCCATTTTTTAAATCATTTAATAATTTTGTTAAATTAACATATTGTCTAGATTTAGATAAATAAAAGAAAGTAACAAAAATCAATAAAATAATTAAAATTCCTTCTAATATTTTAAATACTTTTTCATTATTAAGAAAATTTATTAAACAAATAGAAATAAATCTTACAATAAACATTGAAAAGAGTAATACTCTTCCAAAAAAATATATTTTTCTTAATGTAGTTATATGAATTTCATTTTTAAAATATTTTGCTCTACTACAAAAATTATAAATATAAGTAAGAGACCAAATTAAATGAAATAAAATTGAATATTGATTATTTAATCTTAAAACCATTAAAAAACATCCTAATTCTTCTAATGAAAATTCAGAAATAAAAATTTTAGATTGAAGAAAATAAAATTTTTCATTATCATCATATGAATATATAAATATTGTATAGAAAATATATCCTAATATATTAAAAAGAATAAATAAAATTGCATCAAGAATAAAATTATTATCAATTTCATTATAATTATCTGAAAATTGTAAAAATAAAGTTCTATTATATATTAAAAGTAAAATTATATAAAATGGTACAAAAGTAATATAAATTAAATATACACATATTTTTTTTAAAATTCGAAAAAAGCAATTATTATTTCTTATTAAATGAGATAAAAAAAATAAAATTATACATATTAAATAAATAAAACCAATTAATTGATAATCATAAAAATCTTTTTGTTCATATGGTATAATTTTAAATGTATCAACACCTAATTTATATATTTGATCATATTGATATCTTGTTGAATTTACTTCTGTTGCATTATCCTTATTTAATATTTTACAATTTAAAATTTCAAAATAAAAAACAGGACTCAAAAAATATAAAAAATTATATACGTTATTAAAATCTCTTTTATAATTGAATATTATATCTATTATTAATATTGTATTTATTAATTGAAACATATAAGAAATAAAATATAAAAGATTTGCATTTTTTGAATTTTCTTTTATACTTACATATGTTCGTGAAAATAATTTTATAAATAAAGATTGTTTTTTACTATTATTTTTATCCATTAAAAGTTTGATTTAAAAAAAATATAAAGAATTAAATATCTTTTTATTATATTTTTTGTTATTATCATTTAATTAATTTATATTTAATGATAATACATTTGTATGAATACTATACAATCAAATTTTTTTTGATTAAATAATTAATTAATATATTTAAAAAATATAATACCTTGAAAAATTAAAAATTTAAAATCTAAAAATAAAAATTAAATTTTAAAAAAAATAAAAAAAAAAATATTTTTTTTTTAAATTATAAAAATTTTTGATTCAATATTTATTAATAATAAAAATTAAATATTTTAAATACTTTTTTTTTATTTTTTTTTTTTTGAATGATTTGTTTTCATATGATAATTTAAAGCAGAATTTGATGCAAATTTTTTATTACAACTTTTTACTTTACAAACATAAGGAAAAATAAAAGTATGATATTTTCTTTCATGATAATTTTTACCATTTCTATGAGAAAAAGATATTTCACAATAATTACATTTATAAGGTTTAATTTTAAGATGTATATTTTGATAATGTAAATTATAATTTTCTTTAGAATTGTATTGTTTACCACAAACACAATTATAAATTATTTTTTCTTTTTTTTTATTTTTTTTCTTTTTTTTTCTTTTTTTAATAAGTTCATTATTATCATTTTTTTTTTCATTGATATATTCTATTGATGTTGAATCATCAATTTGTTTTATATTATTTTCATTTATTGTTTTTTCATTTGTTTTTTTATATTCATTTTCTAATTCAAAATTAACAATCTCATCACATAACTCAAATTGTTTTTTTTCACGATTTAAAAATTCATTATATTCATTTATTTCAAATGAATTATTTTGTAAATAAAAACATTCTTTTTCTTTTTCTAAATTAAAAAAATTAAAGATATCATAATTATCATCATAATTATTTATTTTCCTTAATGGTGATTTTTTAATTAAATATTCTGGTGCCATTTAAAAAAATTAATTAAATATTTGATTATTTTTTTTATTGTATTTTAATTTACAACAATGTCTTTATGAGTTTATTATTAGAGAAATAGGAGAAAGAAATTAATTTATTAATTATATTTTATACAATAATATTATAAAAATAAAAAAATATTTTATGAGAATAAAAAAGTTTATTCATATAATCTAAATAAATAATTATCTTTAATATTTTAATAAAAATGATTTAATCAAATCAATTAGAAAAATATCATTCTAAGATAAAATAAATTTTAATATATCTATAAAAAATTTTTAATTTAAGTAAATTCCAATCAAAATACTTTTAACATTTATTAAAATTTTATTTTGAAAAATGGTAAATAAATATAAAAAAATGTTGTGATAAATAAAAAATAAAATATGCGAAAAAATAATCTAATTAATAATAATTTATATTTAATATAAATCCTAAGAATAAATATAAATTAAAAATGAATCATCCTATTATAGAAAATTTACCATTTTCTTCAAAAAATTTGACAACATTAAAAAATGAAAATGAGAAGAAAAATAATGAAAAAAAGATATTAGATTCAACAGCTCTTTCAACTCATAGTTCTTCATTATCAAATAATATTTTTTTAAAGAAAACTAATTTAAATCAAGTAAATGAACTTAGAAAAAATTTAAATACAAATACTGTTTTTTTTAATTTATTAAAAGAACCAAATCCTTATATGAAAACTTCAAATTCAAAAACTTTTTCTCATTCTTTTCATATTAATTTTAACAATTTAAGAATTAAATTAGGAATTGAAGATTCAAGAAAAACTCATATTGATAGTCTTTTAAAAAAAGCAAAGTCTAAATGTTTAAAAGCAATTCATGAAGTTTTAAAATTAAGTTTAAATTTATTAATTGGAAGATTACCTCAAAATTTTATTACAAATATTAAAATAGATTTTAATAAAAAATATTTAATTAAAACTATTGGTGAAATATATTATGAATATAAATTACTTCCTTCTTATGAAGAAATTATAACTAGAAATTTAATAAGAAAAGGTAAATTTGATTTATTTAACGAAATTTATAATTCAAGTTTGGAAAATGTTTATATGATATATATTGATAGTGATTTGTATAGAAAAGATTTTGAAAAAATTTATATTAAAGATGGACAAAAAATTGCAGCATTATATAATTATGTATCAAAAAATATGTGCGAATATTTTCTTTTAAGTAAAGGAAATAAAAAAAAAGTGTTTAAAAATACTTTTCTAGGTAGAAAAAAAAAGTTATTTAACGTTAATAATTGAAACTTTTAATAATAATTATTTTCATATAATATAGCATTTATATATAATGGTATTTTCATTTTATGAAATTAAATTATTTTTATTCATAATTAAAAACACAATTTAATAAATTAATTATATGATTAAGAAACAAAATTTTTAATATATTATAATATAATTATATTTTGGTAAACATTATATTTTTTTGAAATTATTTTAAACATTATTTATATTATTTTATTTTTTATTTTTTTAATTTAAAAAAATATTCTATAAATGTTTTCCTTTTTTTCCTGTTGTAATGAAAGTTATGAAAAAACAAATTCAAGTCTTAATTTACCAGTTCAACAATCTTTTAGAAGTGATTCAATAAATGTGAATAACTTAAAATCATATTTAGATGATAAATTAGGTTTTATTGTAATATATACAGATGAAAATAATTTAAGAATTTTCAATGAAATTAAAAGAGACAAAGAAATAAATGATATTTTAAATAATTCATATAGAGAATTATATAGGAATAAAAAATGTATATTTGCAAAAAGTTTTATAGATTATTTAGAAATTAATCAAAATATAAATGAATTTTCTCTTTTAATTTTGATTATTACTTTAAAAAGAGAAACTCATTTAAATCCAAAATGTCTTGTTACATATATAAAAGATGAAAAAATTGATGATAAATCAATAAAAGAATTAATTAAATATAATCAATATAAAAACTTTTCAATAACACCTGAACCAATAAATATTAATAGTAATAGAATTGTAAAAATTCAATTTAAATATCCTGATGGAATTCAAACTTTAGAAAGAAACTTTTTAAAAGAAGATTTAATTGATAGTTTATATAAGTTTATCAAATATACAAATATTGGATATGATTTTTATTTAATCCAAAGATTTCCTTATAAAATATATAATGTAATGACTAATACATTAGAACAAGAAAATTTATATCCATCAGCTGTAGTCCAAATAATTAAAAAATAAAATTGAAAAAAATTAAAAAATGTATCACAATATATTCATATATAAAATTATTTTTATCAGAAATAAAAAAATAATATATATTGATTATATAAATAAAATGAGATATTATTTAATTTTTTTTTTATTTAATTTTAATTAAAATTCAAATTTTTTTTTATCAAAAAAAAATATATAATAATAAATGAATAATGAATCCAATAATATAATTTTATATAATCAATTCATTCTTCAAAAAGAAAATATAAAGCCAGTAATTGCTATTCCAGTACTGAGAAAAAATAAATCATTAACTCTTTTATATAGAAACAAGGATAAGATTAGATATAATAAAAATAATTTAAATAATAATTCATTATTTGAAAAAATTAATACAAAAAATTCAAATGAAAGTTCAATTAAAATAAATGATAATATATTCCAGCGTTTAAAAAATAGTAATTCAATTTTATATGATAAAGATAAACTTCAATTAACTTTAAGTTCAATTCAAAAACAAAATAATATAATATATAGAAATAAAATACCTGAAATAAATTTATATAAAAGTAATATGAATCTTTTTACAAATGAATTCATCAAAGATGCATTAATGAAAAAAAAAATGAATAAATTATCTTTGATAAATTATTCTTATCTTCCAAAAATAATAAAAAAAGAGAAGGGAATTATTAAACAAAAATTATATTTATCTGATAGAAGGAAAAGTAATTCCGCTAATGAATTAATAACTCAAATCAATAAAATTAATCCTAAAATAAAATTAATGAAAATTCAAAGGACAATTACAAATTTTTTCAAAAAGAATATTTTATAAAGGTTAAAATTAGTTTATTTATAATTAGAATTATTTGAAATCAGAAAAAATACATATATTAATTCCATATATAAATAAAAACTTTCAAAAATAAAAATGTTAATATAATTACTTAATTATAATTATTTTATTTTTATATAAAGAATAATCTTTTTTAAAATTTTTATCATAGTTATTATTTATTTCTTTACTAGTTAAACAATTAGGATAAACAATAAATATAAAATATTTTATTTATAACTTATAAAATTAAGAAATTTTAATGTATTTAAAATAAGAAATTAAATTTTTATTCATAAAAAAAAATTCCAAATTTCAAAACAATTTAATTTTTTAATAAAAAATTGAAGAGAATAAATGTTTCATAAATTATCTTTGTAAATAATAAAAAAATAATATTTATAGTCCATCTCTTCAACTTTCTCCAAAAAGCAAAAACAATTTAAATAACACAAATGTTATAAACAACTATGAATCAATAATATCAAATCAAAATTCATCAAGAACAAATATTTCTCAAGTTAAAAGAGAACCATTATTCCGAAAAGTAAATATAGAGAATTTAAAATCAAGTTATATAAAACATAATTTGAGAATGAAATTTATATCAAATGAAAATGATGATAAAGAACAAATATATAAAGGAAGGAATTATAAAGGAGCTTTCAGAAATAAATTATCAAGTATTTATAGTAAAACTTATAGAGATAAGCCAATTGGAATTTTAAATACTAATTCATCAACTCATTCTTTAACTGATATAAAATCAATTAATAATTCATCAAGAAAACTTTCTCATTCTTATCAAAAAAGAAATAATTCTTCCAATTATGATATTACAAGAAGAAGTAGAACTTTAACAATTAATACTTTTATTTCTACTTCTGAAACTGATAATAAACAACAAGATACTTTGGATAATTTTTCTTATGATAAAAATTTATTAAGGAAAGTTTATAAAAAACAATTAAGTAAAATATCAGAAAATCCAAATATTAAATATTATAATAAAAAAAAAGAAAAAAAAAATAATGAATTAACTATTAATAATTATAATATAAATAAAAATAATGTAAATAATAGTATTATTATTAATAATATTTCTGAAAAAAGAAGATCAAGAAATTCATTTTATATTAATAAAACTGAATTTAATAAAAAGATGAAATTCAGAATTTTTTCTGGAAAAAATTTATATAATACAAATCAATTATTAAAGGATGAATCAAATAATTTGAATGAAAATTATCCAAGTGATTGTCCAATGGATATTAAACAAATTAGATTAGGAGAAATATGTAAAAATTTAATTGAAAAAAATAAATTAAAAAAAATTGAAATTCAAAAAAAAAAATTACATTTTGTTTCAAAATTTAATGTTATAGATAATAATTTAGATAATGTAAATACAAATAAACAACAATTGATAATAAATTATATAATAAATATAAAAAATGAAATCAAAAAAAATTTAAATAACAATGATATAAAAACTGAAAAAATAAGTTTAACTCAACTAAAAAAAGATATATTAATATCAGAAAAAACAAAAAAAAGAGAATTTCTTATATTAAAATATGTTGAAAAATCAAATAAATTAAAAAAAAAAATTATAACAAATATTGTTTTATATAATTATGCATGTAATTTATCAGAATTTTATTTTTCATTAAATATATATCCAAAAACAATAAGAGTTAAATTAGAAGCAAATACAGAATCAAATATTATTGATAATTTTGGATTAGGTCATTTAAGACGAAGATCAAGTATTCAAATAGATAATATATCAAAATTATCAAATGTATTTTGTGTAAGAAAAACAACAAAAAAATTTACTACAAACACAAATATTATAATAATAACTAAAAAATCAATTAAGTATGTTAATGAATTTAAAATATTAGATTTTTATAATTTAACATCTAAAACTTATGAAATTGTGAATAAAGGAATTATCAATCCTAATAATATAAAAAAACTATTCTTTTCACAAAAACATCAAAAAAAATCAGTATTTGGAAAATCAATTCGTAATTCAAAAATAAAATTTGAATTATTATATCATAAATTAAATGCTGAAAATATTTCTCCAAAAAATAATAAAAAGAATTATGATAAACCCTTATTTTCAAAAATATTTTATAAAAGAAATAAATTTCAACAAAATATAAATAAAAAAGTAAAAACACCACCAAAAGCAAGAAGATCATTAATATCAGAAATGAAAAAAAACAATGTATTTTTATATACAGATGATTTAAAAAATAATAAAGAACATACATTATTAAGAACATTAGAAATAAAAACAGTTTTAGAATCAAAATTAAAAGATGAATTAGAAAAATTAATTTATAGTATTAAAGATTCAAATTATTATTTATTTAGAAGAATATTTGAACAATATACAATTTCACCCAATTTACAAGATAAAAAAGGAAATACTTTATTATCTTTAGCAGTACAATCTAATTGTTTTCAAATTGTAAATTTTTTATTAAATTCTGGAGCAAATCCAAATATTTCAAATGTAAAATTTTTTTTTTAAAAATTTTTATTTTTAGATTAAAGGAAATACGCCTTTGCATTATGCATTAGTTTATCATAATTTTGAAATGGCTGATATGCTAATTAAAAGAGGTGCTAATGAAAAATTAAGAAATTATAAAGGATATTTACCTTGGCAATGTTTAGATTCTAAAATTAGTATTATTTAGTTTTTTTTATTTTTATTTTTTTTAATGTGGAATATTTATTTCTTTGGAAATGGTTATTTTTTGCTTTTTTTTTGGATTAAATTTTAGGAAAAAATTAAAAAAGTGATTAATTTGAAAGTAAATGGAAAATTGATTTTTTTTGATTTTATTATATAGAAATTATATAGAATTGTATTTCAAATATGTAATATTAATTTTGATAAAATTTTTCTTATTTAAAAATAATAATATTTAATCACTATAATTAATTATACAATTATAATTTTCAATTAATTACCTTATATTTAATTATTAAAACAAATAAAGTTATTTCATGAAAATATGTATTTGCTTCTTTGGTTTATTTCATCGTCCAAAAAAAAACAAAATAAAAATGATAACCAAAAAAAACACTAAAAAAATATTAAAATATCAAATAAATGAAAACAACACATCAAAAACAATTTTTAACAATAGAAATTCCTTATTAAAAAACATAAAACAAATAAACAAAGTATTAAATATAAACACAGTCAATAATGAAAATTCTTCAAATTTAAATCAAAAAAGACTAAATCTCCAATTAAAACAAAAAAACAGTCAAACACCAAAATATGAATCATTATATGATTTAAAAGACACATTTCGTTGTTTATTTTGTGGCGGAACAAAATGTCCATGTGAAGATTACAAAAAAAATCCAAAAAATGCAATAGAAGGATTAAATTGTGACATAATAAACAATGAAATATATGCATCTCAAAGACCAAGTAATACATTAATAGAAAAATATAATTTAGTAAAAAAATTTCATAATAATAATATTGGTTTAATAGTAAATTTACAAAGACCAGGTGAACATCCTTATTGTGGTCCTAATGCTTTAGATCCTTTATCAGGTTATTCTTATTCACCTTCTATTTTTACTAGTGAAGGTATTAAAGTTAAATTATCTGGATGGAAAGATATGGATGTTCCTGATTCTTTGTATTTTATGCTTGATATTATTAAAGAAATTTATGATATGATTAAAATTAAAAAAAAAAAAGTTCTTGTTCATTGTCATGCTGGAAATGGAAGGACTGGTATTGTTATTGCTTGTTATTTAATTTATACTTATAATTATAATGCTGAGGAAGCTGTTTTTAAATTAAGGGAAATTAGGAAAAAATGTATTGAAAAAAATACTCAAATGAATTATTGTATTAAATTTAAAAGTTTTATTGATCAGTTAAGAATGGTTTTTACTTATGAAAAATATGATGTTAATTATTTTATTAAACATCAATGTGATTTAGGTATTGATGATATGAATAAAAATGTTTTTATACCAAAAATTATTTGGATGTGTTTAGATATAATACATAGTTTAAAATATAATATTAAATGTAATTACAATAATGATATTATATATAAAGGATTAAATGGTTCATGTGAAATAAATGATAATGATTATAATGAAATAATTCAAATAGTAGATCAAATAAATGCTGGTAATTGGGAATCTTTACAAAGTAACACTAAAATTGTCATTATTAGTGAAATTTTTTATAATTGGTTAAATGGATGTGTTAATTATTGTATATCTCCTAAAAGAATTAATGAAATGTTTGTTGATAATAATTTTAAATATGAAATTAGTGAAGTTAATAAAGGGAATCATAATGAAAATTTAATTAAATCTATTATTAATCATATTAAAAATTATTTGAAAAAAGTTGAATATAAAATTATAAAATATGTTGCTAATTTTTTAACTTCTATTTATCCTAAAGAAAATAAAGATAGTATAATAGAATATAAAAGAATGGTTGAAAAAATTTCTATTTATTTATTAGGTTTTGATATTGATTTATTAATTTATTTAAAATCAAAAAATGAAAAAAATCAAATTAATGAAGAAATTGAAAATAGTTTTGATATTGGATTTGAAATTACTATAAAAGAATGCATTGAGGCAATTGATAATATTTTAATTGTCATTGAATTTTTAAAAAACAAAATTCAATTATTCATAAGGAAATCAATGACTGATAAAGTAAGTTTTGGAAATAAAAAAATATTATCAAAAAAAATGAATTTTAAAACATTAAATCATAAATTCAAAAGTATTATGTCTTATAATAATACTAATTCAAATGAAAATAGCATTTATCTTATTAAAAGTCCTCATTCTAATAGGAGTAAAAATAAATTAAATTTGTCAATTTTAGAAAGAATGAATATTAAAAAATTAAAAAAGACAAGTTCACCTTTAAAAATGCATTTAATAGATTTAAGTCAAAATAAAGATAAGAAAAATAAACAAAAAAAAATTATATTTGATTTCAGTCATATAAAAAAAATAAATACAATAAAATCATTTAATAATAAATCAAAAAGTTATTTTGACCAAAAATCAAATTTAAATGATTCAAAATCAAATTTAAAAAATTATAATATTGATCAAATTCCTATAATAAGAATTAATTATGTACAAAAAGGAGGAATAATTAAACATTTTTGAATTATTTTTTGTATTTTTAGTCTGTGTTATATATATTTTTATTTATCAAATATTTTTTAGTATTTAACAACTTTCCCTTAATTATGATAAAGAAATTTATATATAAGTGATATTAAATAAAATTTAATATTTTTAATGAAAAAAATAAATATTTTTAATTATTAAATAAATAATAAATAATGGGAAACGAATTAAGTTGTCCCTGTTCAAGTGATTATGATTTTGAAAAACCAAATGAAAAAAAAAACGATGTTAATATTATTGAAGAAGTTATGAAAGGAAAATTATCAAAAGAAGATTTATTATTTGAATATAAATGCTCAAATGATTTTTATACTACAAAAATATGTTTAACAAGTACAAAAAATTTAGAAAGTTTTTTTTTAAATAGAAATTTATTAATAGTTGAATCAAAACTTGAAATAAATTTATATTATCAAAATATATTTATAAGTAATTTTTTAAATTTTGACTCCCTTGCAACAATATTATTACAATTTAAAAAAGAAGAAAATGAAAAATTATTAAATAATGTATTGATATCAAATAGAAAAGGATATAAAACAAATGATTATAATGCAATATATAAAGTAGAAACAATAAATTTTGTTTCAAATGAATTTATTAAAATTAAAGAACAAATATTAAATGATTTAAATAGTCAATTAAAAAAAGAATATCGTTTATATGGAATTATAACAGATTTAGAAGAATTAAAAGATGATTCAATTTCAGTTAATTTTTCAAATAGTGTTTTTATTAAAAATAAAACATATAAAATTCTTTATAAAAAAAGTAAAATTACTGATAATTTAGATATAAGATATTCAGTAGAAGTTTTAAATGATAGATTAAATTCAAATAATATTTCAAAGTTATTATTAGAAAATAAAGATAAGACTTTAAAAAGTGTTATTAGAGAAAATTCAAATAATAATAAATATCCATTTTGTTATTTTTTTATTTTTGAAGGAAATAAAATCACTCCTGAATATGATGAAAATGAATTTTTAGTTGTTAAAATTGATAAAGATAAATCAACTTCTGATGGATTTTTAAAAGATATTGCTGAAAAAATTAATAGTCAAAACAATGCATTTTTATTATCTATAATTAATGATTTAAATGGTTTCTTTTTAGTTTTTAAAATTGATTATTCAGCAGATGATTTTAATGATGAAGATTCAAATTATTAATTATATAATATAAAGGTTTTTTTTTTCATTTAATTATTTTATTATATGAATTATTATTTATATATATAATTTTTCAGAAAAAAAATAATCTAAATTAATAATTGGGAATTACTAAAATATATCATGTCAAAAAAAGCACTTAATAATTCACATCATTCTCAATATCAAGTAATATCTTTAGAAGAACAAGTTGCAAATGATAAAGAAAGAATTAGAAGAAGATTTAATTTTCCAAGTTCAAATAATAATAGTTTAAATTCAAGTAAAATATCAGAAATTCAAAGTAAATTATCTTTTTATTCAATTAAAAAAAATTCAAATAAAAATAAAAAAGAACAAATAATTATAGAAAATGATAATTTAGATAAAAGTTCAATGACAGATATAATTGAACAACCAATTAGAAATAATGAATCATTAAATAAAAAAATAAATGATGAAGATTATTATAATGTAGAAAATTCAAGTAGAGTAGAAGAATTTGATTTAAATGAAAAAACAAATAAAAACCATAATCCAATTGAAGATAAAGGAATGAATTTATCAAAAATTATGAAAAGAAATGGTTCTTCTCCTTTTTTAAAAACAAATAATCATAAATTTAAAAAATTTTTAGTTGATACTCATACAAATGTTTCTGCTTTAGGTTTATTAGATGATGAACATGTTATTAGTAGAAATCATCAAGAAAGTGTTACTAAATTTAAATTTATTCATGAAATACAAAAAAATAATCTTAGTTATGAAAATATTTCATTTAAAAAATTTATGGCTTTAGATAATAAATGTACTTTTAATATTTTTTCTTTTTTATATGATAATTTTAAAGATTTAATGTGTACTGGTAAAAAATTAAAAAATGCATTAAATTTAACAATAAAAAGTAAATATTCATATATTATAGAAAATTTTAAAAGTAAATATAAAGATATTTTACAATTTGAAAGTTTTAAATTTATTCAAAGTAATACAATTAAATTAAAAAGGAAAAAAACACCAATTTTTAGTATTTATTTTAAATGTAAAATAAAAGAAACTCCCTTTTTACATAAATATGAAGAAATATCATATGAAATTTCATATTCATTTAAATATTTTCAAAGTAAAAAAAAAAATAATTTATATTATCAAATATATAAATTTGATATAAGAAAAAATAGAAATTACCCAATTTGGATTTGTTCAGAAATGGATGAAAGAAATTATTCTCAAAGAAGACTTGTTTATTCAAGTCCAGTTCAAAATTATTGTGAAAAAGATCATATAATTTTTAAAATTGATTTAATTGAAGGAAATAATTTTATAACTGATATTCAATTTTTAAATGTTAAAATATTATCTGCACCTAAAGGATTATATGAAAAAGCAGTTTTTAGAAGTGATATTGGATATGATGGAATGAGAGATTGTGAAATTGAAAATATGATTTTAAGATGGAATAGTGAAAATAATTTAATCAGGAATTCTGAAATGTTATTTTATATTAAAAAAACTTTTGAAAAATATTTTATTTTAAATGAAATTAAATATGATATTTCTAAAATTGTGTTTTATAAAATTAAAATGAAAGCAAATAAAGTAGGATTAATTAAAAGAAATAGGATTTTTAATTTAAATTTAGAAATTTTAGATGTAGAATCTGAAATTACAAATGAATGTATTTATATAGGATGTGTTAATACATTTACACAAAATAAAGTTTTACAAATTAGAAAAGGGACAATAATAATATTGTATATTACAGATTTAAAGAATTAAAATTATATTTTATTTTGAAAAATTATTTATTATTAATATATATTTAAAATAAAATATAAAATAATAATAAATAGTTTTATTAATATTATAAAAACTACAAAAAGAAAAAAAATTTACTTCAAAAAAATAATTATCAAAAATCAAAAAATAAAATGAACCAAGATAACCATCAAGATAATCAATGTATAGTAGAAGAAACAATATCAAAACCAACAGGTGAAATAGAAATAAGAAAATATAGTAAAGGTCGTCTATTAGGAAAAGGAGGATTTGCAAAATGTTATGAATTCACAAACATGGAAACACGTCAAATAACAGCAGCTAAAGTAATAGCAAAATCCTCTCTTATAAAATCACGTTCAAGGCAAAAATTAATTTCAGAAATAAAAATCCATAAAGCACTTCATCATCCTAATATAGTACATTTTGAGCATTATTTTGAAGATTCTGATAATGTATATTTTCTTCTTGAATTATGTCAAAATCAATCATTAAATGAATTATTAAAAAGAAGAAAAACTTTAACTGAATTAGAAGTTCAATGTTATGCTGTTCAATTAATAAAAGCATTAAAATATTTACATTCTCATCGTATTATACATAGAGATTTAAAATTAGGGAATTTATTTCTTACTGATAAAATGGAATTAAAAGTAGGTGATTTTGGTTTAGCTACAAAATTAGATTTTGATGGTGAGAGAAAGAGAACTGTATGTGGTACACCTAATTATATTGCTCCTGAAATTTTAGATGGTAAAAGTGGTCATTCATATGAAGTTGATATATGGTCATTTGGTGTTATAATGTATACTTTAATTGTAGGGAAACCACCTTTTGAAACAAATAATGTTAAAGAAACATATAAAAGAATAAAAATGAATAATTATTCATTTCCTGAAAGAGCTATTATGAGTGATAGTGCTAAAGCACTTATTAGTGAAATTTTAGTATTAGATCCTAGTAAAAGACCTACATTAGATGAAATTTTAGAAAGTGATTTTTTTAATTTAGGTACTAGTATTCCTAAATTATTACCACCAGCAACTTTAGCTTGTCCACCATCATTAAATTATATACGTCATTATATGCCTGAATGTGGTAGTAATGGAATTTGTAATAAAGTATCAAATAAAATAAATAGAGATGAAGATAATGAAAAAAATGAAGAGAAAATTAATGATAATCATGGTATTGGACCTGAAGGTGTTGCTAGAGCTTTAACTGCTTCTAATAATTCAAATGCTATTAATCCTAGTGAAGTTGTTGTTAATAAATGGATTGATTATTCTACAAAATATGGTTTGGGATATGTTCTTTCTAATAAAAATGTTGGAGTTTTATTTAATGATTTTACTAAAATTGTTATTAATCCTATGGGAATGAATTTTATGTATATTGAAAAAAAAAAAAATGGGAGAGTTGATATTATAAGTCAACATAGTTTTAATGAAGAATTTAATAAGGATTTACAAAAGAAAGTTACTCTAATTCAACATTTTAAAAGTTATTTACTTAATGAAGATAAAAATAATCCTATTAAAAAAAGTGAAAGTAATAATATTGAAAAAGAAAATTTAGTTTATGTTAAAAAATGGATTAGAACTAAGCATGCTATTTTATTTAGGTTATCTAATAAAATTGTACAAATTTGTTTTTTGGATTCTACTGAAATTATATTAAAAGGTGAAAGTAAACTTGTTACATATATAAATAAAAAAAATGAAAAATTAAATTATCCACTCTCAACTGCAATGGAAAGTGATAATAAAGAAATGACAAAAAGATTAAAATACACAAAAGACATTTTAACTCATATGTTAACTTCACATTCTAAAGCAACTCATTAAAAAAAATAATTTTTTATTTTTTAGTTATTAATATATTATCATTTATATTTTAAAATTATTTTTCCAAAATAAAAAAAATAAAATAATCATTAAAAATTAATTAATAAAAATGCAACGAGTATTCTTCAACTCAAACAATGATTACAAACCAAGTGATAAACACACAAGTGATCCATTATTTATTCCATTGGCAGTAATAAATGATTTAAAATCTCAAAAAAATGGTACAAAAAAAACAGTATTTTGGGTAAAAAAAAAGAAAAAATCTGAAGATGGAACAATAAAAGGTGAAAAATATGAAACAAGTGAACAATATATTGGTGATTGGAAAGAAAACAAAAAAGATGGATATGGAATAAAAATATATTCAAACAAAGATAAATATGAAGGATACTGGAATAATGATTTAAGAAATGGAAAAGGAACTTATTGGTTATGTATAGGGAAAAATAAATATAGAAAATTATATACAGGAGATTGGAAAAATAATAAAAAAGAAGGTCATGGAATATTTTTTTATAAAGATGGTTCTTGTTATGATGGTTTATGGAAAAATAATAAAAGAGATGGAAAAGGTTTAATGATTTATGCAAATGAAGATATTTACGAAGGGAATTGGAAAGAAGATTTAAAACATGGTTATGGTATTTTAGAAAAGAAATGTGGTGATAAATATTATGGTTTTTGGAATATGGGAAAAAAAGAAGGTCAAGGTTATTATTATTATTATAATACAGGGAAAATTTATCTTGGTGAATGGCATGATGATAATCCTAGATGTGGTATATTTACTGATGTTGAAGGTGATACTGTTAAAATTGATATTAGTAAAATTACTGATCCTAAAGATATTCCTTCTCCTATTCCTGAATTAGCTTTGAAATTCCCTGAAGAAGTTTTAGAAGAAAGTATTAGAAATGTTCATTTTCTTAGAAATATTAAAAATGTTAAAAATAAAAATTTACAAGAATTATTTCCACCTGATGATCAAAGAGAAATTATTAAAATGTATTCTCAATTAAGAACTACTAAAATAAGAGATGATGAAAATGAAATGAAAATTCCTGATTTTACTATTTCAATTCCTGAATTAAAATCTATTATTTATTCAAATTTATCATTTGAATTAGATAATGATACTTTAGAAATGATTTTTTATGCTTTAGGATTATCACTTGTTGATGATACTAAAGTTGACTTTTTGTTATTTGTTAAAATTTATTATTTAATATTCCAAAAAATTAATGGAGAACCTGAAGAAGAGAATTTATCAGAACAAATGTTTGATAATAAAAATGAAAATGAAAAGAAAGAAGAGCAAGAAGATGATGAAAATCAAAAAGAAAATGAAGGAGAAGAAAATGAAAATGAAGAAAATAATCTTGAAGAAATTGAACAAGATGATAAAAAAGGTATTAAGATTGAAGAAGCTGAAGATGAAAATAATAATGAAAATAATAATGAAAATAAAAATGAAAATGAAAATGAAGAACAATAAAAAAATAAAATAATTTTTAAAATTTTTAAAATTAAAATTTAGTCTTTTTGAACTTTTCAAAAAAAAAAAAAATTTTTTGTTTAAAATATCATCAATACATAGTTTTATAATTAATTCTCTTTAAAATAGTCTCATTAGTTTTTTTTGCAGCAGCTTGATCCTTAGCAAAATTAGCTTCATTTTTTTGATGAAACTTACAGAAATTACACATAGTTTTCCCACCTGAATTTTTACCACATCCAGTACAAGAAATAATAGGACCACTAGGAAGCCATTCTTTATCAATACTAGGATCAATATCTTTTTGAATATTTTTTAATAAATTATCTCTTAATTTTATTCTCTCTTTTACTTCTTGTTGGAATTTTAATTCACTTACTTGATGTGCAAATTGACATTTTCCATTAAATTGATTTGGACATTGATCTCTTTTAGGACACATTTCTTTAAATCCATTAAAATATTTATCTTTTATATATCTGAATTTTGGATTTGAATCTGAGAATTTATCATCTACTGTTATATTTTTTGTTTCTACTCTTTCATTATTTACTATTTTTTTATTGTATTTTATCATTGATAATTCTTCTTTTAACTGTTTTGCTGATTTTTGTCTATTTTTCTTATAATTTTCCATTGCTTTACACATCATATATACTTCGGTACATATTTCTTTATTTTTTGGGTTGTTAAAGTTATCTGGGATTATTTGAATTTTTTTTTTATTTCTTTGATCTTCTATTGGGTCATTTGGATTTTTAATTTCTGCTTTTTTTCTATCTTCTTCTCTTTTTTTCTTTAAATAGGATGCATATTTTGGTTCAAAATATGCTTTTATATCATCTAAATTAAATGCTTTTTCTAATAATTTTTTTGTATCATCAAATTTACCTTCTGCAAATAAATTTTTTGCTTTTTTACATATACCGTCTTTATATACAACTGGAAATCTTATTGCAAAATTTTGTCCCATTTCCTCAATCCATTTATCATTATTTACTCTAGTAGCAATTAGTTCATCTTGATCCATTGCATTAATTTTATTAATATCATCAACAGTTTTATTAATATTAGGTTCAAAAGTACATTGTTTAGCATCATCTAAGCACATAAAGATTTTTTCCTTTTCTTTAATTAATTCAGGTCTTCTCCACATATTAAACTTTTCATCTTTTTGTAAATTATCTTCTCCATTATTAAATATTTCATTGAAATTTTTTTCTCTTTGTTCTAAAATCATAGTATTATGTGAATTATGAGTACAATATAAAGGACAACCATGAGTATGAACTTTACAATTATTTGACATTGCAGGACCCCAAAATGATAAATTATCTGTTTTTGCAAATACAAATTTACCTTTTTCATTTACTCCTAATCTACGCAGTAATTTAAAGAAATAATATTTTAAACCATCTGAATAATATTTATGTAATTTTTTATATTTATATGCATTTTGATTATTTGCTGGATCTTTATTACCAAATTTTCTTTTTGCTGCTTCTGGGAAATTTTTCCTTATATGTTGTTCTACTTGATTTAAAAAGTTTGATATTAATTCTATTTTCCCTGTAGATAATCTACTTTGCATTTTTTTATAATATTTTATTACCATTGATTTTATGTAATTATTTAATTTTTTATCTTCTTCTAATATCTTTTCTAATCTTTCTTTATCTTTTTCTTCATGTTCTATATCTTGATCATTTCTTAATGTCATATATTCTTTTATTTTTTCATTTTTTTTTCTTATTTTACTATCATTTAATACTCCTTTTTCAAGAGAATTTTTAAATAAAATCTTCCTTTCTTCATTACTATCTCTAACAGCATATTCTTCAGGAAATTTAAATAATTTATTATCTTGAAATTCCAATCTAATCATTTTTTTAATAATATTATCATATTTATATTGATTTCTTAAATTAATCATAACTCTACCAGTTTTATATCTATCTTTAGGTTTTGAAAGTTGATCAAATTTCTTTAATAACTCTTCTTTTTTTTCTTTAGTTAATTTTTTATTTTCAATTTCTTCTCTTTCTTTTCTTATTCTTTCTTCTTCTTCTTTTTCTCTTTCACGAATCTTATCTTCTTTTTCTTGATTATATCTCATTTCAAGTAATTTATAAAAATTTTCTTTACCATATTTAAATAAACCTTTATAATATTTATCTCTTTTTTTAATTTTATATTCCCAATAATCATGTAAAGGTCTTGGATGAGTTGTTCTAGTTCCAGTAGCTTTTTCAAATAAAAAACTTAATCTTTTAATTATTTCATCATCACTTAAAAATAATGTTAATTCAGTTTCCAAATTATTTTCTCCAAATTCCCATTGTAATCCTTTTTTTTTCATTTCATTTTCATTTATATTTTTCCAAAAATCAATTAATTTATTTTCATCATTTGTTAACTTTCCATTTTTTTTTTCATAATTATCTAATAACTTTCTAAAAAAATTATTAAAATCACTAACATTCATTTTACTTTCTTCTCTTTTTTCAATTTCAATTTGTTTAGGATATAATCTTCTCATAGTTTCATTAGTAAATTTTGGTTTAAAAGCATTTTCAACATTTTGTCCAGTTCCACCGAAATAATTAACAAAACTAGAAAAATTATTATTTGTTTGATTTGTTTGTCTCATATTATAATTAGAATTAAATTGATTACTTGGATAATTATTTGAATTATATTGTGTGGAATAACCATTCATTTGACTTTGAAGATTTTCCATAAAAATTTTATTATAATGTTGAATACTGTAATTTATATCATCATTTGAATATATCATTAATGGTTGAATTCTTTTATTTATTTTTAAACCTTTTTTTTCTTGAACACGATAATTTAAAAAAAATTTAAATAATACATCTGGATTTGTTTGCATATAACCTTTCTGACGATAAAATTCATCTCTTAAATTTTCAAAATATTGTTGTGGAATTAATTGATAATTTTCTTGATTTTTTTCTTGGAATTGTGATTGAGTTTGATTTGGATTTTGATATTTTGTTTGGGAAAAACCAGTTTGATTTGGAGAAAATTGATTTTGTCCTGTTTCATTATTTTTTCCTGACAATTGAGTATTCAATAATTCTGGATTGTTCAAATCTTTTGTTTTAAAATAATTAGTTGATTGTTTTATATCTGGATCATCTTCTACTACATCTTCAAAATTTTGATCATATTTTTGTTCTTCCACATCTGCATATTTGTTTAATAAAATTGAATTTCCATCAAATAAATATTGACGTGGTTGATATGATGACATTTATTTTTTATATTATAAAAATTTTATTATGAATTCTTTTATTTAATGTTTTTTTTATTTAAATTTATTTAAATATGAATAATATTATTATATCATGGATTTTATATTAAGAATAATTAAATTGCATATATTGAATTATAATTTAATAGTTTTGATTATTGAAATAAATATTTTATCTCATTTCAATTAAATTTATACTTTTTCAAATATAAAAACCAATTAAAATAATTTAAAATAATATAAAAATAATTAATTATTTATTTTAATAACTAATCAAAATAAAAATAAAAATGTTAGAAGTAACAATTGATGGTGTCAAAACCAAAGTACCCCAATGTACCTGTGGTAAATGTATAGTTCGTCGTTTAAGAGAAAATAACTGGGACACATTCCCATATAATAAAAATTTAGCAACAACATACACAACAGATTACCCATGGAAAACACCAATTAAAGATCCAGGTTACTATAACCGTTCAATGCACACAGGATTTGAAGATCAATATAAAGAACATTTACCAAATGGAATGACAAGTGAAATGAAAGCAAAATATATTCCATTTGAAATTGAAAAAGATAATGGTAATAAAGAACCATATAAAATATATTCAACACCATTTATTGGAACAACAACTAATGAAATTGAATATCCAAATTGGGGTGCTATAACAAGTGAACCAACTGATGAGGTTAAATTTCCTGATATTCAAATTCCATTTAGAGGTAGTTCTAATTATGCTGATAATTATAAGAAATATCCTGATCAATATTATCAAATGAGGGAACCTTTAAAATTTGCTAAAGATAATCTTAAATTTGCAGGGGAACTTAATCCTAATACTACTTATAATAGTGAATATGTTCCTAAACAAATGGTTGATAATAATGCTGATAAAAATCCTAATTTAACTAGTTATGCTTTTGTTCCTTGTGAGAATGCTCCTGATAATTTCGATACTACTTATAGGACTCATTATGTTCCTTATGAAGATGGTATGTGTAAGTTAAGAAAATATTTAAATGCTAGAGGAATGAGATATTTGGTTATATAAATTTTTATTTTTTTTTTTTTGATTTTTATTTACTGAAGGAAATAAAATTTTTTATTTCATTTAATTTAAA
>Ga0256407_10004561_pt1 | contig 23021 bp, 24 predicted proteins | sample RumenRJG_04DNA_FD_193489 | JGI IMG/M metagenome (GOLD analysis project Ga0256407, IMG submission 193489) | Bovine rumen microbial communities from Lethbridge, Alberta, Canada - RJG_04 | ecosystem: Host-associated > Mammals > Digestive system > Stomach > Rumen | place: Canada: Alberta... | reverse complement strand
TGCGGTGGAAGCCGGATACGGGGTAGAACTTGACGTGCAGATGACTAAAGATGAGCAGCTGGTGGTATTTCATGACGCTTTGCTTAAGAGGATGACGGGAGCAGATGGGTACCTGCGGGATAAGACCTACGCAGAACTCCAGGAACTTCGCCTGGCAGGAACCGAGGAGAGGATTCCCTTATTCTCGGATGTGTTAGAGGTTCTGGGAACTACCACCCTTGTCTGCGAGATCAAGCCTGACAACGGGGCGGCTAATTATTATTTCGTAGAGAAAGTATACAATGAATTCTGCAAATATTAGGGCAATTACTGTATGGAGTCCTTCAGCCCCTTTATTACAGGCTGGTTTAAGAAGAATCATCCGGAAGTCATAAGGGGACAGCTTTCCTGCCGCATGGGAGAGGACAGCGGCCAGGGTGCCCCGGCCAGATTTCTTCTGACCCACATGCTCTTTAACTTCATTTCCCGGCCGGATTTCATTTCCTATAATTTCAAGGATATTGACACCTGGGGCTATCGCACAGTAAAGCGGCTATATTCCCCCTTCCGCATTGCCTGGACCCCCCGTGGCCCCGAGGAGATCGAAGAGGCCAAGAAAGAATTCGAGACGATTATATTCGAAAAGAACCCTGTAATATGACCCCCTGTCATATAAAAAAATGTATATTTTTATGAATAATTATGCTATAATACTTCAGTTAGCAGTTTTAATCGGAGGAAATTATAATGGCAAAAGAAGATAATAAAGGTAATAGTTACGTTATAAAGAAGGACGATCTTGGACTTGTGGTTATAGCAGAGGAGGTCGTTGCCAAGATAGCCGGTATGGCTGCATTAGAAGTGGAAGGCGTAGCTGCCATGAGCGGCAATAACACCACTGACATGATCGGTAAGCTAAGCGGTGCCAGCCTGGCAAGAGGCGTCAGAGTAGAAGTGGAAGACGGCGTTACGACCATAGATCTTATCCTTGTTCTCACTTATGACTGCTCCATTCCTAAGGTTTCCAAAGAGGTTCAGGAAAAGGTTAAGGCAGCAATAGAGAACATGACCGGTCTTGAGGTTTCCGATGTTAATGTAAAGATAGCAGGTGTAGGCCAGTCAAGATAGAGCAGTTAAGGGGATGTCTATACCGGACATCCTTTTTGATTATATAAGGAGTTTTTTAATGAGCAGACGTACTGAAAGAGAAGCTGTATTTAAGCTGATATTCCGCAGAGAATTTAACAGTGAAGAAGAGATGAAAGACCAGCTTGCATACTTCTTTAAGGATAATGAAGAAAGCGGGAAACTCTCTGATGATGAGCAGAAGAAAGTAGAGGAGCGTTATGACCTGGTTTCTTCCCACATGGAAGAGATAGACGAGATCATTACATCTCATGCCGAAGGCTGGAATATATCCCGTATGGGTAAGGTGGAGCTGGCCATCATCAGACTGGCTGTATTTGAACTGCGCTTCGACGAAGACATTCCGGACCTGGTGGCTATTGATGAGGCTGTGGAACTGGCTAAGAAATTCGGCGGCGATCAGGCGCCCTCCTTTATAAATGGTGTTCTTGCCCGAATAGTAAAGATTAGTGAAGAAGATGCCAAATAAGATTTCGGTAAGTAAGATTACGGATTATCTGAAAAATATTATAGATTCTGACCCCCTTCTCAGGTCGGTGAGCGTTACCGGTGAGATATCAAACTGCAAATACCACAGCAGCGGACATATCTATTTCACCCTGAAGGATTCCGGGGCAGCCCTTTCCGGCGCCATGTTTGCAGGCTCCCGTTCCGGGTTGAAGTTTAAAATGAAGGACGGAGATAAGGTAGTGGTTACGGGGCGTATAGGTGTATATAAGCCTTACGGGACCTACCAGATATACGCCGACTCCATAGAACTTGACGGTACCGGAGATCTCTATGCCAGGTTCTTAAAGCTTAAAGAAGAACTTTCCGAGATGGGGATGTTTGACGAATCCTACAAGAAGCCCATTCCCGGGCTGGTAAAGAGGCTGGGAGTAGTAACGGCCCCTACGGGAGCTGCTGTAAGGGATATTATTACGGTTTCCAAGAACCGCAACCCTTATATAGAGATCATCCTTTATCCTGCCCAGGTACAGGGTGAAGGAGCAGTATCCAGCATAGTTAAAGGAATACAGACCCTTGATAGATACGGTAATGTAGACGTTATCATCGCCGGAAGAGGAGGAGGCTCCATAGAGGACCTCTGGGCCTTTAACGAGGAAGCTGTGGCCAGAGCCATATTCGACTGTAAGACCCCGGTTATATCAGCCGTGGGACACGAGACGGATACCACCATCGCAGACTTCGTTTCTGACCGGCGGGCAGCCACACCTTCTCAGGCGGCAGAACTGGCTGTTTGTGATATCAGTGTGGTGCTGGGCCGGATAGATTATTTCCGGGAACGTCTGACTAACCTTATGGCCGGGACTGTTACGAATAAAAGAGCCCTGGTTAAGGGGTATGAGCTTAGCCTTACTAAGATGTCCCCCATAACCCGGCTTAATGAGAAGAAACACACCCTGGCCCTTCTTTCGGACCGGCTGGATAACAGGATGGCCGCCCTTCTTCAAAGCGCCAGAAGCCGGCTGGGGATCTTAAGCGCTTCCTTAGACGGCCTTTCCCCTTTAAAGAAGCTCTCCAGCGGATACTCTTACGTAAATGATGTGTCGGGACGGGCAGTTACCAGCGTGTCTTCCGTAAAACCGGGAGATGCCCTTACCATTAACGTTACCGACGGTTCCATAAATGCAGAAGTAAAGGACGTAAAACATGGCAGATAAAAAGAAGACAAACGAGAACTTAAACCTGGAAGAATCCTTTGAGAAGCTTTCGGGTATAGTTGATGATATGGAGAAACCGGATATTTCCCTGGAAGAGGCATTTTCCAGGTATAAAGAAGGCCTGGCATTGGTTAAATCCTGTAATGAAATGATCGATGCCGTGGAGAAGGAAGTAAAGAAGATCTCCGATTCCGGCGAGATTACGGAGTTTGAGTAAGGATAAAGGGATGGATGTTCGTAAAGCTTTAGAAGAACGGATTGAAGAAGTTAATACTTTACTTATGGAATATCTCCCGAAGGAAGAGGGTTTTCAGAAGAACCTCCTTTGTGCCATGAATTATTCCTGTATGGGTCCGGGGAAGAGACTCCGACCCATATTTATGAATGAGACTTATAAGCTCTTTGGGGGCAAGGGCAGGGTAATTCGGCCCTTTATGGCGGCTATTGAGATGATCCACTCTTACTCACTGGTTCACGACGACCTGCCGGCTATGGATAATGACGAATACCGCAGGGGAAGGAAGACCACCCATGTGGTTTACGGAGAAGCAGGAGCCATCCTTGCGGGGGACGCTCTTTTAAACTATGCTTACGAGACTGCTTTGAAGGCCTTCGACGAGGAGCCGGATAATAAGGGAATCGTAAGGGCCCTGAAGGTACTTTCTGAGAAGACGGGAATATACGGTATGACGGGAGGCCAGTCGGTTGACGTGGAGCTTACGGGTCAGCCCCTTAACAGGGAGACTCTTGATTTCATTTATGCCCTTAAGACAGGGGCCCTTATAGAAGCCTCCATGACCGTGGGAGCTATCCTTGCAGGAGCAGGAGAGGCTGATATAGACCGTATAGGGAAAGGGGCTAAGGCCGTAGGTCTGGCCTTTCAGATTCAGGATGATATATTGGATGTCATAGGGGATGCAAAGGTAATCGGCAAGCCCACCCTTTCGGACGAGAAGAATGATAAGACCACCTATGTGACCTTTGAGGGTATAGAGAAGGCAAAGACGGACGTGGCCCGGCTTTCCGAGGAAGCGGCGGACATTTTCGCATCATATTCAGGAAAGGATACCTTCTTAAAGGATCTGGTACTGATGCTTATAAACAGGGAAAAGTAAGGAAAAGAATATGTATCTGGAACGTATTGATTCTCCCGAGGATCTTAAAGCTTTAAGCCCCAAGGAGCTTAAGGTATTATCCTCCGAGATACGTGATTTTTTGGTAAATAAAATAAGTGTAACCGGGGGCCATCTGGCTTCCAATTTAGGTTCGGTTGAACTTACCCTGGCCCTTCATCTGGCATTTGACAGTCCCAGGGATAAGATCATCTGGGACGTGGGTCATCAATCCTATACCCATAAGATAATCACGGGGAGACGGGATGATTTTGACACCCTGCGCAGGTTCGGAGGAATGAGCGGATTTCCCAAGAGGAATGAAAGCGTCCATGACTCATTTAACACGGGACACAGTTCCACTTCCATATCTGCAGGTCTTGGCATGGTTATGGCCAGGGACCTCTCAGGTGAGGATTATCATGTGATCTCCGTTATCGGGGACGGGTCTTTGACAGGTGGCATGGCCTTTGAAGCCATGAATAATGCCGGTACACTAAAGACCAACTTCATCATTATCCTGAACGATAATGAAATGTCCATTTCCGAGAATGTTGGAGGCTTGTCCGATGCCCTGGCAGGGATCAGAACGGCAAAGGCATACACCGAACTGAAAAATGATGTGGTAAATGTCTTAGAGATGGTTCCTTTGGTGGGTGAGAAGACCGTAGAGTCCATTCGTAAGACCAAGAAAGGTATTAAGCAGCTGGTTATTCCCGGCATGCTGTTTGAAAATATGGGGCTTACCTACCTCGGCCCCGTTGATGGCCACAATATAGGTAAGATGGTATCTGTATTCAATCATGCCAAGAATCTTAATGAGGCCGTGATCATCCACGTGGTTACCAAGAAGGGCAAAGGTTATCTCCCGGCGGAGAGACATCCTTCAAGATTCCACGGTATCAGTCCCTTTGAGATATCCACCGGGATCCCCAAGAACAGGACCGGCAAGGCTAATTATACAGACGTATTCTCCACAGTGGTTCGTAAACTGGGAGACCGTGACCCCAAGGTGGTAGCCATTACGGCGGCCATGTCCGACGGCACGGGACTGAAGCGGTTTAAGTTAAAATACCCTGAGAGATTCTTTGATGTGGGTATCGCTGAAGAACATGCGGTAACCTTTGCGGCAGGTCTGGCAGCCGGGGGCTACAAGCCCATTTTCTGCGTCTATTCATCATTTTTACAGAGGGCTTACGATCAGATCCTCCATGATGTCTGCATGCAGAAGCTCCACGTGATATTTGCCATAGACAGGGCGGGGATAGTAGGAGCCGATGGGGAGACCCACCACGGGCTTTTTGACCTGTCCTACCTTTCATGTATGCCTAATATGACTCTCATGGCTCCCAAGAATAAATGGGAGCTTTCCGACATGATAAAATTCGCCGTTGATTTTGATGGTCCCGTGGCGGTGCGTTACCCCAGAGGCCAGGCTTATGACGGTTTGAAAGATTTTCGTGCCCCCATTGAATACGGCAGGAGCGAGATTATTTATAAAGAAAGCGACATTGCCCTATTTGCCGTGGGCAGCATGGTCAAGACTGCAGAAGAAGTCAGGGACTACCTCAAAGAGAAGGGGTATAATTGTTCCCTTGTAAATGTGCGGTTTGTCAAGCCCTTTGACAGGGAAGCCATAAGAGAACTGTCTGCCTACTCTAAGCTCATAGTTACCATGGAGGAGAACGTGATCACCGGAGGCTTTGGCCAGCAGGTTCTTGAATACGTTAATGACACCAATATCGACTGCCGTGTTATGTGTGTGGCGGTTCCCGACAGGTTCATAGAACACGGAAGTGTGGATGAACTTAAGAAGGATGCGGGAATCGATGCGAAGAGCGTTACCCGGCGGATAATGGATATGTACGCAGGATTGGATTAGGCTTGATATGAAGGAAAGACTTGATGTACTCCTTGTTAATCGCGGGCTTGCGGCCTCAAGAGAGAAGGCCAAGACCCTTATTATGGCAGGAGACGTTTTTGTAAACGGTCAGCGGGAAGATAAGGCGGGCACTACATTTGAGGTGACGGTACCCATAGAGGTTAAAGGGCCGGCTTTAAAATATGTGAGCCGGGGAGGCTTAAAGCTGGAGAAGGCCATGGAGGTCTTCGATGTGGATCCCTCGGATAAGATATGCATGGATATAGGGGCTTCCACAGGGGGCTTTACGGATTGTATGCTGCAAAACGGGGCGAGTAAGGTCTATGCCGTAGACGTAGGCCACGGCCAGCTGGCTTGGAAGCTTAGAAATGACCCCAGGGTAGTCTGCATGGAGAAGACCAATGTCAGATACATTCAGCCTGAGGATGTGGCCGATACCATCGACTTTTTCTCCGTTGACGTATCATTTATCTCTTTGAACAAGATTCTGGGACCCGTTAAGGCCCTGCTTAATCCGGGGGCTGACGGGGTATGCCTTATAAAACCCCAGTTTGAAGCCGGAAGAGAAAAGGTGGGAAAGAAGGGGGTTGTGAGAGACCCCGCTGTTCATGAGGAAGTTATTGAGGCAGTTACAAAGTACGCTTCCAGTATAGGATACAGCGTATCGGAGGTGGATTTCTCCCCGGTTAAGGGGCCGGAAGGAAATATCGAATATCTTGCCCACCTGATAAATGATGACAGGGGCCTCATTTCCCAAATGATAGATGTAAAACAGCTGGTTTCGGCAGCCCACGCTGAGCTTGATAAATAATTTGTTTAGCCACAGAGGTTAAGGATATGGATAAATATTTAATCATTGCAAATACTTACAAAGACAGAGACTTAAAGGTTACCAGAGAGATAATGGACTATTTGTCCTCTCTGGGGGCAGACAGTGCCTATATCCTTACGGATCTGGGTGAGGAGATCAGGATACCTGCAGAGTACAGGGACAGCAAAGCATTTATAGTGCTGGGAGGGGACGGAACCTTTATCCATGCGGCCAAGAGGGCGGTTGATTATTCCGTACCCGTTATCGGTGTTAATCTGGGATCTTTGGGATACCTGTGCGAACTTGAAGCTGAGGATCTGAAAGAGAATATTGAAAAGATAGTTAAGGGCAGCTACTCCATAGAAGAGCGGATGATGCTTTCCGGCACGGTTAAAAGGGAGGGCGCGGATTTCGTAAAAGACGTGGCCATTAACGATATAGTGATCCACAGGGGAGGAAACCTTAGGGTTCTTAACTTCATCATTTACATTAACGGGGAGCATCTCTTTACCATTACGGCAGACGGAGTGATCATTGCCACTCCCACGGGATCTACCGGCTATTCCATGTCTGCAGGAGGCCCTGTAGTGGAGCCGGAAGCCAGGTTGATGGTTATTACCCCCATAAATGCCCATATTTTCACCGGAAAAAGCATTATTCTTTCTTCTGAAGACGAGATCGTTATCGAGATAGGGGAAGGCAGGAGAAAACAGAGGGAAGAGGCCCTGGTCACCTTTGACGGAGGAGAGTCCATAGAGGTCTTTTCGTCAGACCGGGTAGTGGTAACCAAGGCAAATGATCTGGCCCAGATCATGAGGGTTAATAAGAGAAGTTTCCTTAAGAAGCTCAGCAAGAAGATGCAGGAGGCCTCCAAATGAAAAACAAAAGGCAGACCAAGATAATAGAACTGGTTACCACCTTTGACATCGGGACCCAGGAGGAACTGGCAGAGAGGCTTTCTCAGGCGGGCTTTGCCGTTACCCAGGCTACGGTTTCCAGAGATATCAGGGAGTTGAAGCTTTCCAAGGTGAATTTGGGAGAAGGCCGCCAGAGGTATGTTCCCGGAACAGGTGAGTCTACGGAGCTTAGTGACAAATATGAGAGAGCCCTTCGGGACGGCTTCGTATCAGCTGACCGGGCTGTTAATATGCTGGTTATCAAGACATTTCCGGGGATGGCCATGGCATCGGCTGCAGCCCTGGATGCCATCGGCATTACCGAGATCATGGGAAGCATAGCCGGAGACGACACCATAATGTGCGCCACTGCAGGAGAAGAGGCGGCCAAAGCGGCCCTTAAGAAGATAAGAAAAATAGTTGAATGAAAAGAAGGTAGATAATTTTTTATGTTAATAGATTTACATGTTAAGAATTTTGCACTTATAGATAATTGCGAGATAGAGTTCTCGCAAGGTTTAAATATACTTACGGGAGAGACGGGAGCAGGTAAATCCATAATAATCGATTCCGTAAATGCAGCGCTGGGAGCCAGGGCATCCAAGGATGTTATCAGAAATGAGACTGACCCGGCCACCATAGAGCTGCTTTTTTCCATAGAAGACGACAGCGTCAGGGACCTGCTTAAGGGTATGGACATTCCCTGTGACGACGAGATAATCATTTCCAGAAAGATCGGCAAGCAGGGCAGCGTATCCAAGATCAACGGGGAGACCGTTACCGCCGCTCAGGTTAAACGCGTTGCCGAGCATCTTATAGACATTCATGGGCAGCATGAGCACCAGTCGCTGCTCAGCTCCGGCAAACATCTTGAAATATTGGACAAATACGGTGAAAGCGAGATCGCCCCTGTAAGAAAAAAGGTAGGGGATGCCTACAGGGAGTACACGCAGTGTAGGAAGGCCCTGGAAGAGTGTGCTATGGACCCGGAACAGAGAAAAAGGGAGATCTCATTTTTAGAGTACGAGATAAAAGAGATAGAGGATGCCAAACTCCGGGAAGGAGAGGATGAGAGCCTGGAGGCAGATTATAAGAGGCTTTCCAATCTGGAGAAGATCACGGAGACCCTGGGGGAAGTATACGTTCTTACGGCCTTGGCAAGGGGTGAACGCAGTGCTCTTGATAGCATCGGAGAGGCTTTTCGCAGGATGGAATCCGTTGCCCGCTATGATGAGAAACTGGAGTCACTTTTAGAGAACCTGGGGACCATAGAGTCACTGACTTCGGACTTTAACAGGGAGCTGTCGGCCTATATCTCTGATAATGAGTTTGATGAAGGGGTATTTAATGACCTTACCGCAAGGCTGGACCTGATTAATAACCTCAAATCCAAGTTCGGAAAGACCATTCAGGATATCGGGAAGAGCCTGGAAGAAAGAAAAAGCCGCCTTGAGGAACTGACCCATATTGAGGATCATATAAAGGAACTGGAAGAAAAGAAGGCTGAGGCGGAGAAGGTTTTAGACCGGGAGTGCCTTAAGCTTTCCAAGATCAGAAAGGAAAAGGCTCTTGTATTGTCCAATGCCATTAAGGAAGCCTTATCTGACCTTAATTTCCTTCAGGTGGAATTTGAGATAAGCTTCAGGGAGGCTCCGGTCAGCGCAAAGGGAAGGGACGAGGTTGTCTTTATGATCTCCACCAATCCCGGCGAGCCGGTTAAGGAACTGTCCGGTGTGGCATCGGGAGGAGAACTTTCCCGTATCATGCTTGCCATTAAGACTATTCTGGCAGGGTCTGATGAGATCCCCACCCTTATCTTTGACGAGATAGATGCGGGAATCAGCGGAAGAACAGCCCAGAAGGTATCGGAGAAACTGTCTCTGGTGGGAAGAAACCATCAGGTAATCTGTATAACCCATTTGCCCCAGATAGCTTCCATGGCCGATGCCCACTATCTGATAGAGAAACACGTGGAAGGCTCTTCCACCATTTCCGAGATAAATCTTCTCGATGAGGAAGGAAGCATAAAAGAGCTGGCAAGGATGCTGGGGGGAGCCGAGATTACGGAAACCACCCTGGCTAATGCTAAGGAAATGAAAGAAATGGCTCATTTGGTACTGACTGAACAATAGGAAAGACGGGATTGTGCAAATTGACCATATATACCACACCACTAGTAACGAAACGCAAATTGATTAATAAATAATGAGATAGTATAATACGGGCGTTGTTTGTAGTGTATAGAGTAGTGGTTTACGGTGAGTATGTATGGAAAGAGACGTATGCGACCTGATGGCGGTAGCAGGTATTCCCTTTAATTCTCGTGGTTATTTGTACATAAGGGAGGCAGTTCTTCTGGCTTTGAAGGACCGGGATGTTCTTATGTACGTGACGAAGAGCCTTTACCCGCAGATAGCCTCAAAGTACAACACGACACCCATTTGCGTTGAAAAGGCTATCAGACATGCAATCAGTAAGTCCTGGAAGGTTGCGAGTACGATGGGCAACTGGCCTTCCATGAGCGAGAGGCGTCCGACTAACTCGCAGTATGTGTCATACCTTTGCGAGTACGTGAGAATGAAGAACGATTCGAGGATTTGAAAGCTGACAGGGGGACGTACCTTTTGTCATGTTTTTTGTGAAACAGAGCATAGTTTTCTTTTTCTGTCGAAAACATGACAAAAGATACGTCCCCCTGTCAGCTTTCACACTTCCTTAAGCTGCGATATATCCGGGGATACGCTCATGGAGTAGTTGGTGTAATACACCACGAATCCCGGTTTGGCCCCGGCAGGTTTCTTAATGTTTTTCTTTAAGGAATAGTCTATCTCCACCTTATTGCTGTCCCGGCCGCCGGAGTAGAAAGCAGCCAGGCTTGCGGCTTCCTCCATGGCCTTATCCGTGACTTCCCCGTTTTTGCTCTTAAGTATTACATGGGATCCGGGAATCTCCTTGGCGTGGAACCACCAGTCAGATCCGGTGGAGAGCTTAAAGGTCAGTTCATCATTTTGATAATTATTCTTCCCCACGAAGATGTCGTATCCTTCCGTGGAAATGTAGTGATATGGCTTTGATCTGGAGGTGAGCTTCTTGCCCTTATCCCCGGATCTCTTTTTTATATATCCGAAGTCCACCATTTCCCGTCTGATATCCGACAGGTCATCCTCCGAGGCGGCCAGGTCTATGGAAGTACTTATGGATTCCAGATGCCTTATCTCATCGGCAGTATCCTTTATCAATTCCGTCAAAGCGTCAAAGGTACGCTTTTTTTTATTGTATTTACTGAAATAAGACACGGAGTTCTCCGATATGGTCTTATTCTCGTCGAGAGGAATGCGAACCTCTTCCCCTGTATAGTAGTTAATGCACTTTAGCTCCTTTGCCCCGGCCTCTAAGTTATAGCCGTAGGTGTTAATGAGTTCCCCGTATACCCTGTATTTATCCCGGTCATAAGTATCGGAGAGCTGCTTTTGCTGGAGGGAGTACTTCTTCCGCTCCCGGTCTAAGAGGGTGCCGGCGATCTTGCGAAGATCAGTGGATTTCTGCTTGATCCTGGTGGAACTTGCTTTGCCGGAATAGTATTTTTTCAGAACTTCCGATATACTCTCATTTTTCTCACAGGTCATGTCCTCATACATACGAAGGGGAAGGGCTGCGAACTCCACATAGTCATTTTTTTCGTTTTTTATGATGCAGGGGCTGTAAGTATTAGTCTTAACGTCCTCCATGGCATGGGAGAAGATATTATAGAGGTGGTGTCTGACCTCCGTACTTAATTCTCCCGGCTCTGCATCCGAGTCCAGACCTGCCCGGTAGAGAATCTCCTCCGCCATAAGGGGGCTGATTCCCGTATATGAGGTGTAGATGGCCTTATTTAACCCCGGACCTTTGCCGAAGATGAGGGAGTTAAACTCCTCTTCGGTGGTGGAAAGGGGGTCGCTTTTTTCCTGAGTCTGAGGGATAAAATACTCCCTTCCGGGGAGAACTTCCCTGACGGAGCTGGTGTTGGCTCCCACGTGCTTAATGGAGTCTAAGATCATCATTTTATCATCGGTGAAAATGATGTTGCTGTGCTTGCCCATAAGCTCCGTAATAAGGTGTTTTCGGCACAGGTCCCCCAGGTCGTTAAAGTGCTCTATGGTGATATCTATCACTCGCTCTAAGCCCGGCTGGGTAACGGAGATGATCTTGCCGTTTGCTATATGTTTCCGAAGGAGCATGCAAAAACCCGGCGCCGTGGCGGGGCTGGGCTTATTATCAGCATTAAGGGTAATAAGGGGGAGAGAGGGGTTGGCACAGATAAGAAGGCGGTCGGTCCCCTCCCGTTTCTTTATAGTCAGCAGGAGTTCGTCCTTCTCCGGCTGGGCTATCTTGCTGATCCGCTCCCCGCAGATCCTCATATTCAGTTCATTTACCATGCATGCTACGGTGATGCCATCTAAAGCCATGAGTTTCTCCCGGGAGACAGGGGACGGTTCTCTGTCTCCTTTTCGCAATAGTTGATTTTATTGGTTTTCCAAAAGGAGACAGAGAACCGTCCCCTGTCTCCTATGATACCATACCTTGACGAAAACTGCTAAATACTTTATAATAAAACGGCTAATTTTTAGATATTCAAATCGTTTTATGGGGATATATAACATGATAAAAAGCATGACCGGCTTCGGGCGCTGCGAGGCGGCCGACGAGAACAGGAAGATTACGGTAGAGATTAAGTCCGTTAATCACAGATATTTGGATGTAGGGTTGAAGCTGCCCAGGAAGCTTGGCTTTTTCGAGACAGCCATAAGAGGACTCCTTAAAGAATACCTTCAGCGTGGTAAGGTTGATGTATTCGTTACCTATGAGGATTACTCCGAAGGCACTGTTTCCGTTAAATATAATGAGGACCTGGCAAAGGAGTATCTCCGCTACCTTAACTCCATGCAGGAGAACCTGGATGTCCGTAACGACATTTCCGTCATGGCCTTATCCAGGATGCCTGAGGTATTTACCTTAGAGGAGCAGTCCATGGACGAGGAAGAACTCTGGGCCTACGTTGAGAAAGTGGTCAGAGGCGCAGCGGAGAAGATTGTGGAGACCAGGATCGCCGAGGGCGACCGGCTGTGTAAGGATATTATTGATAAACTGGATTATATGCTTACAAATGTGGCCTACATCGAGAAACGATCCCCTGAGACGGTGGAGGAGTACCGGACCAAGCTTCGTACCAAGCTGGATGAGGTTTTGGCCGATACCGCTCTGGATGAGAACCGCATAGCTGCCGAGGTGGTCATTTACGCCGATAAGGTCTGCGTGGACGAAGAAACCGTCAGGTTAAAGAGCCACATTGAGCATATGAAGGAGACCTTGATTTCCGGCGGAGCCATCGGACGTAAGCTGGATTTTATCGCCCAGGAAATGAACAGGGAGGCCAACACCATCCTGTCCAAGGCAGGGGATTTAGACATTTCCAATAAAGCCATCGAGCTTAAGACTGATATAGAAAAGGTCAGAGAACAGATTCAGAATATAGAATAAGAGGATTATCATGAGCGCAAAAGGCAAGCTTGTTGTTGTATCAGGCTTTTCGGGGGCCGGTAAAGGCACCGTTATAAAAGCCACCTTAGAAAAATATCCGAACTATTCGCTATCAATCTCCGCCACCACCAGAAAGCCCAGAGAGGGCGAGGTTAACGGCAGGGAATACTTCTTCAAGACCATAGAAGAGTTTGAGAAAATGATAGCCGATGATATGCTGGTAGAATATGCCCAGTACGTGGGAAACTACTACGGAACCCCCAAGGACTACGTTTTTGAACAGATGGCAGAGGGCAGAGACGTTATTCTGGAGATAGAGATCCAGGGAGCCATGAAGATGAAAGAAAAGTTCCCGGAGAGTCTGCTGTTTTTCATGACACCTCCCAGCGGAGCCGAGCTCATGAACCGGCTTAAGGGAAGGGGCACCGAGGATGAGGCCACCATAAGGTCCCGTATGAAACGTGCCTTAGAGGAAGCCGAGGGCGTTGGAGCCTACGATTTTGTCCTGATAAATGAGACAATTGAGACTTGCGCTAAGGAACTTAACGACACAGTCCAGAAGACCAAGGAAAAGGGCTATGAGAGAGCGCCGGAGAGTGAGCGCTTAGAAGGAATAGAGTTAATTAACAAGATTAAAGCAGAGCTTGAGGGCCTGGTGAAAGGAGAATAAAATGTTACATCCATCATATGCAGATTTAATGAAGGTAGTTAATAGCGAGGTTGAGGAAGGAGAGCAGCCGGTAGTTAACAGCCGTTATTCAATAGTTATAGCTACGGCTAAGCGGGCCAGACAGATCATTGACGGCAGCGAGCCCTTGGTAGACGGCACAGGCAAGAAGCCCTTATCCATAGCCATTGAAGAGTTAAATGAGTCAAAGGTGAAGATAGTAAGTGAGGCTCCCGCAGAGCTTCCTACTGTAGAGGAAGTGCCTGAGGCTATCGTAGATGACGATCCCAGTCTTGCTTTTGAGACTGAAGAGGCTTTTGCAATAGACGAGACGGAATAACAAAAAATATAAGGCTGCAGAATAATACATTCAACGAAGTGACGCTTCCGCTCTATGTCATAAGGAGGGACCCGCTTGCGGGAGGATTCCTTGTGACACGGCGACATGCGAAGCATGTTGGGGAGGCACTTCTTTTGAATGCATTATCCTGCAGCTTTTTAGTTTAGTGTTAGTTATACATAGAGGATATTTTTTATGACCGGTGAGGGAGTTAAGGTGTTTGTCATGTCCCTGGGGTGTGACAAGAACCTGGCGGATACGGAGCATATGATGGGTATTATGGCGGCGGACGGCTACTCATTTACCCAGGATGAAGAGGAAGCAGATGTTATTATCATTAATACATGCTGCTTTATAAATGATGCCAAGGAAGAAAGTGTAAATGCCCTGCTGGAGCTGGCGGAGTACAAGAAAAGCGGTAAATGCTCCGCTTTAATAGTTACGGGATGCTTAGCCCAGCGCTACAAAAATGAGATTATGGAGGAGATTCCGGAAGTAGATGTAGTGTTAGGAACTTCTTCTTACGATGATATTGAGCGGGCTGTGGAATCAGCCCTTGCAGGAAAAAAGGTGGAGGATTACAAGCCTTTGGATTACCTGCCGGAGGACAAGGCGGGCAGGATAATCACCACAGGCGGGCATTTTGCCTACCTTAAGATAGCGGAAGGGTGTGATAAGCACTGTACCTACTGCATAATCCCTAAGCTTCGGGGTAATTACAGGAGTATTCCCTTAGAGAGACTCCTTTCCGAGGCGGAGACCATGGCAGCCCGGGGAGTAAAGGAGCTTATCCTGGTGGCCCAGGAGGTTACCCTCTACGGTAAGGACCTTTACGGGAAGAAGTCCCTGCCGGACCTGCTTTCAAAGCTACAGAAGATTGAAGGGCTTTGCTGGATAAGGCTGATGTACTGCTATCCTGAGGAGATCGATGACGAACTTATCGAGGCTATCCTTACAAATGACAAGGTCTGCCACTACATAGATATGCCCATCCAGCACGCTAATGACAGTATCTTAAGACGCATGGGCCGCCGTACGGACAAGGCAGCCCTGGTTTCCATCATAGAGCGCTTAAGGGAGAAGATCCCCGATATCGCCCTTCGGACTACCCTTATTACGGGCTTTCCCGGCGAGAGGGAGGAGGACCATGAAGAACTCATGCAGTTTGTTAATGATATGGAGTTTGACAGGCTGGGAGTTTTTAAGTACTCCGAGGAAGAGGACACACCGGCATTTTCCTTCCCGGACAAGGTCAGCGATGAGGTAAAGGAGGAGCATTTCGAGGCCCTAATGGAGCTCCAGCAGGAGATAGTCTTCGACGTAAATGAAGATCTTTTAGGCAGGGAGATGGAGGTCCTTATCGAGGGCCGGATGACGGATGAAGAAGAGGACGTCTATGTGGGCCGGACTTACCGTGACGCCCCGGATATAGACGGACTTATCTTTGTAAAGTTCGAGGGGCAGCTCATGAGCGGGGATATGGTGAAGGTGAGAGTTACCGCCGCTGACGGATATGACCTTATAGGAGAGATAATATGAATTTACCTAACAAACTTACAATACTGCGGGTTCTGTTGATTCCCGTATTTGTAGTCTTGCTCCTGGCGGACTTCTGGGGAAAGTGGCTGGATTACCTTGCACTGGCGGTATTTATCATTGCCAGCCTGACGGATATGTTAGACGGCATGATAGCCAGAAAATACAACCTGATCACTAATTTCGGCAAGTTTATGGATCCTCTGGCGGACAAGCTTTTAGTGTGCTCGGCTATGATCTGCTTACTGGACCTGGGGAGGATCCCCGCCTGGGTGGTTATAGTCATCATTGCCAGAGAGTTTATTATAAGCGGTTTTCGCCTGGTGGCCTCTGACAAGGGGGTTGTCATCGCCGCAGGGTACATAGGCAAGGCCAAGACCGTCTTTCAGATGAACATGATCATGCTCATGATCCTGGATATCGAGCAGATTCAGCTAATTACGGACATCATAATGTATATTGCTGCTATACTTACGGTAGTCTCTCTTGTAGACTACATTTACCGCAACCGCAGCGTACTGAAGGAAGAATAAGGTGGGACAGTGGAATGACCCATTGGGGACGGGGTTTTTTGGTTCATTTTAAGGAGTAGTTAATATGACAGCTGAGATTATTTGTGTAGGAACTGAATTACTTATGGGAAATACGGTAAACACCAACGCCACCTTCATAGCCAGGGGCTTGGCTGACTTAGGTATCAGCGTCTACTATCAGACGGTGGTGGGGGATAACCCGGCCCGCCTTACCCAGGCTGTTAAAACCGCCCTGGAGCGGTCGGATATCATCATCACCAGCGGAGGCCTTGGCCCCACCGAGGACGACCTTACAAAGGAGACGGTAGCAGCGGCTTTCGGGACAGAGCTTATAGAAGACCCCCACTCAAAGGCCCGGATTCAGGAATATTTTGAAAAATTCAAAAAAAGCGGTATGGGAAAGAGGGAAGTGGCCGTTACCGAGAATAACTGGAAACAGGCCATGATTCCAAAGGACGGTTTTGCCATAGATAATTACAACGGCACGGCTCCGGGTATCGTTGTGGAAAAGGACGGGAAGCGGGCCATCCTTCTTCCGGGACCCCCTCACGAATTAAAACCCATGTTTACGGACAGCGTGATCCCTTACCTGGAAAAACTATCCCCGGACCGCCTTTATTCCAAGATGATCAAGATCTGCGGGGTGGGTGAGTCCAGCGTGGAGACCAGGATCCTTGATATTATTGATAATCAGACCAATCCCACCATAGCCCCCTATGCCAAGATGGGAGAGGTGCACCTTCGCATCACCGCCAAGGCAGCCTCCTTTAACGAAGCTGAAGGCCTTATAGAGCCTGTGGCATCGGAACTTAGAGCGCGGTTTGGACAGGCCATTTTCACCGAAGATGAAAATGTTTCTTTAGAAGAAGTTATTATAAATATGCTTAAGGAAAAGGGACTGACTGTCGCTACGGCAGAGTCCTGCACCGGAGGACTCATTTCCGGCAGACTTATAAATGTGCCGGGAGCATCGGAATGCCTTAACGAATCCTACGTAACCTATTCAAATGAGGCGAAGGAGCGACTTGTGGGAGTATCCCATGAAACCCTTGCCTCCCACGGGGCCGTAAGTGAAGAGACGGCAAGAGAGATGGCAGAAGGGGCGGCAAAAGCAACAGGGGCTGACGTAGGCGTCTCATCCACCGGTATCGCGGGACCCGGGGGCGGAAGTGATGAAAAGCCCGTAGGCTTAGTCTACATCGGCTGCAGTTATAAGGGAAGGACTCAGGTCCGCCGCTTTATTTTCTCCGGAAACCGGGAAAACAACCGCAACCACACTGTGCAGTGCGCACTGATTTTGTTGAGGGACATGCTTTTATGAATAAGATTCTTATAGTTGAGGATGACAACACTCTTTGCGAAGAACTCTCCATCCTCCTTGAAAACAGCGGATATATTACAGAGCGGATAAGGGATTTCGAAAATGTATCACAGCAGATGAAGGATAGTGGCGCTGACCTTATACTCCTTGATATTACCCTGCCGGGGGAGAACGGGGAGGCCCTCCTTCAGGACTTTCGTAAAACTTTTGACACCCCGGTTATTATGCTCACCAGCCGCACCGGGGATATGGACGAGGTCCTTTCCATGAGCTACGGGGCTGACGACTATATTACCAAGCCCTACAATCCCACGGTCCTCCTCCTGCGCATATCGGCTATCTTAAAACGCACCGGGGGAAGGGTACGACTTAACAGCTACCGGGACGTTACGGTCAGCGATGTTAAGGGAAGCCTTAATCGGGATGGAAGAGAGGTCATCCTTACCAAAAATGAGATGATCATTTTCAGGGTCCTCTTAGACCGCCAGGGGGAGATAGTCTCCAGAGACGATCTTATGAGTGCCCTGTGGGATAACAACGAGTTTATTAATGATAACGCCCTTTCGGTGAACATCAGCAGACTTCGGAACAAACTGTCGGACCTTGGACTTTCAGAGGCCATAGAAACCAGAAAGAAACAGGGGTATGTTTTAAAATGAGATTCGCAGACTACTTAAGGGACCGGATGGCAACCCTCATCATCACAATATTTTCACTGGCGGTTACGTTGATCTTTTTACTGGCATTCAGGGTGGAGACTCAGGTCATGGCTCTGGTGGCAGTAATTTTTGTTTTATCAGCCGCTGCCTGCCTCCTTTGGGATTATTTTCGAAAAAGAGACTATTATCTTCGGCTGGAGGCCATGCTTTCCGACCTTGATAAGAAATATCTTCTGGCAGAAATGATGGAAGAGCCCGCCTTTCTTGAGGGGCGGATCCTTTCCGATACCCTTGTGGAAAGCGGCAAATCCATGGCGGATAATGTGGCGGACTTTCGACGGACCAACAAAGAATTCCGTGAGTATATTGAAATGTGGGTTCATGAAGTGAAGATTCCCGTATCCAGCCTTCGCCTCATGTGCCACAACAGGACCTTAGATCCCGCCAGGATAGCGGGGGAACTCAAACGCATAGATGATTATATCGATAACGTTTTGTATTATTCCAGAGCTGAAAATGCGGCTCAGGACTACATTATCAAAGAAGTCTCCCTTGAGGAGTGCTTTAAGGCGGCGGCCATTAAGAATATGGATGCCCTTAATATGATGGGGGCGGATATGAAGACGGAAGGCCTGGGCCTTAAGGTCATGACAGATGGTAAGTGGCTGGAATTCATCTTCGGCCAGCTTCTTGATAACAGCATGAAATACAAGAGCCCGGACCGGGGGCTGGAGATAGAGGTGCGTGCGGAGGAGCTGCCGGATAAGACAAATGTATACTTTGAGGATAACGGGATCGGCATAGCCCCGGAGGATATACCCTACGTCTTTGACAAGTCATTTACCGGGCATAACGGCCGCAAGGGGGCCCACTCCACGGGAATGGGGTTATATATTGTAAAAAGCCTGTTTGAACGGCTGGGCCACAGTATAAGCGTAAGCTCCGAAGCCGGACGCTCCACTGTATTTACCCTCACATTTGGCAAAAGTTGAAAAAAAGCTGACAGGGGGACAGACCCCTTGTCATAAAAAAGCTGACAGGGGGACAGACCCCTTGTCATAAAAAAGCTGACAGGGGGACAGACCCCTTGTCAGGTTACAGAATTGTAATGTTGCGTAATCTTAAACAAACGACAGCCCTCCCGGTTTTGCTTATCATGAAACCGTAATAAAGAAAAAGAGAGGAGAAACTTTATGGAATTACTTAAAGTATCACAGATCGAGAAGTATTACGGGAATAAGTCGAACCTTACCAAGGCTGTGAACGACATCTCATTTAGCGTTGACCAGGGGGAGTTTGTGGCCATCATGGGTGCCTCAGGCAGCGGCAAGACTACCCTTCTGAACTGCATTTCCACCATAGACCGGGTAAGCTCCGGTCACATATATCTTGACGGACTGGACATCACCGGCTTAAAGGGCAGGGACCTCAACAGGTTCAGGCGGGACAAGCTGGGATTTATCTTCCAGGACTTTAATCTCCTTGACACCTTAACGGCTTACGAGAATATCTCTCTGGCCCTTTCCATTAAGAAAATGCCGGTATCAAAGATCGACGGCGCCGTAAAGAATGTTGCGGCACAGTTAGGCATTACCGAGGTTTTAAACAAGTATCCCTGCCAGATGTCCGGAGGAGAGAAGCAGCGTGTGGCTTCGGCAAGGGCCATTATCACCAATCCCAAGCTGATCTTAGCGGACGAGCCTACGGGATCCCTTGATTCAAAGTCATCGAAAATGCTCCTTGAGCGTTTCGAGTATTTAAATACCGAGAACTTCGCCACCATCATGATGGTTACCCACGACGGATTCGCTGCAAGCTACGCCGGCAGGGTCATTTTCATCAAAGACGGGAAGATATTCCACGAGATCACCAGGGGCGAGGAGTCCAGGAAAATGTTCTTCGACCGGATCATGAATGTGGTCACGTTATTAGGGGGTGACTTAAACAATGCTGTTTAGATTACCCTTAAGTAATATCAAAAGAAGTATCAGGGATTACGCCATTTATTTCTTCACACTGGTCATCGGCGTATCAGTGTTTTACGTGTTTAACGCCATCGGCGGTCAGGCGGCCATGCTTCAGGTGGACCAGAGCAACAACGGTATCGTGGAGCTTTTAAAGACCGTTATCACAAGCGTAAGTATATTTGTTGCCATAGTACTGGCCCTTCTTATCGTTTACGCAAGCAATTATCTTATGAAGCGGCGTAACAGGGAATTCGCGGTATATATGGTGCTGGGAATGAGCAAGGGCAGGATCTCCGCCCTCATTCTTCTGGAGACAATGATCATCGGCATCGGCTCTCTTATTGTGGGTCTTATCCTGGGAGTGTGCCTTTCCCAGCTTATGAGCGCAGTGGTGGCAGGGCTTTTTGAAGCGGATATGACAAAGTATAAGCTGTCGATCTCCGGGGAGGCCCTTATCCTTACGGTATTCTTCTTTGTCCTGATGTACCTGGTGGTAATGCTCTTTAACACTTTTGCGGTAACAAGGATGAAGCTTATCGACCTTATTCAGAGCGGAAGAAAGGCGGAGAAGGTAAGCTTAAAAAACCCGGTGCTGTGTACCATTTTCTTTATAATCTCCGTGGCAGTACTTATCTGGGATTATTATCAGGTGACGGCAGGTTACAAGTCACTTACCACGGCCAAGTTCGGCTTCTGTACATTGGTTTTGTGTCTGGCGACCGCACTTTTCTTCTGGTCGATTTCAGGCCTGCTCCTGCGGTTTGTCAAAGGCCTTAAAGGACTGTACTATCGCGGCTTAAATTCATTTACCTTCCGCCAGATATCCAGTAAGATCAACACCATGGTCCTGTCCATGACAGTTATATGCCTGATGCTGTTTTTAACCATCTGCGCCCTTTCGACATCATTTGCCCTGCGAAACTCCATGAACAGGAACCTAACGGAGCTTTGTCCGGTGGATATGCAGCTGTCCTATACCCTGCCGAGCAAAGAGGGGGACGGCATGACATACGCGGACTGCAGGGACCTTTACAGGGAGTATGGTTATGACCTGGAATCCGAACTTCCGGAGCATGCATCGTTTTTCACATATGAGGACGAGAAACTTACTATGGCCGCGTTTTTGGGAGACAGGGTAAATGACCTTCGAAAACAGTACCCTTTCCTGTATTTTGACAGCATCGAAACCATGATCGGTGTCAGCGATTACAACCGGCTTATGAAGCTTTACGGCCGTGATGGGATCTCCCTTGAAAATGATGAATATGTCCTTCTATGCGATTATAAGGAATGGAAGGATATGAGGGATATGAGCCTTAAGGATGGCGGAGATATCACCGCTTTCGGACACATCCTCCATTCCAAAACCAAAGAGTGTCAGGATGGTTTTGTGACCATAAGCGCCCAGCACATTAACATAGGAATATTTGTGGTGCCGGATGCCGTTGTATCAGGGGCACGGCCCAGGGTTAGTTACTTCATGGGGAATTATTCCGCAGCTGCTGAGGAAGAAAAGGAAGCAGCGGATAAGATGCAGAGGGACCGTTATGATTCGATCCAAAAGGATTGGAGGAGCAAACATCCCGGTTATGCCTTTACCTGCAGCATAAATACCAGGATAGATATCTACAATTCCGCAATAGGAATTAGTGCAGTGGTGGCCTTCCTGGGGCTTTATATAGGAGTTGTATTCCTTATCGCCTGCGGGGCTATACTGGCACTCAAGTCCTTGTCGGAAAGTGTTGACAGTATTACGCGTTACGAAATGCTTCGTAAGATAGGGGCGGAAGAGGGAGATATCTCATCATCCCTTTTCAGACAGACGGGGATATTCTTTCTCATTCCTCTTCTTCTGGCAGCCCTTCATTCCGTCTTCGGGCTGAAATTCGTGGAGCCCATACTTGAGAGTATGGGAACGGGCATGGTCTGGGAGTCCATCGCCGTCACATCAGGAATACTGCTGGCCATATACGGTGGCTACTTCCTGGTAACCTACTTCAACAGCAGACGGATTATCCGGAGCTAGTATATATTCATTCCCGAGTAGATCTCCAGCATCTCTTTACGCAGTTCCTTGGTTACGGAGTCGTGCTCTTCGGCGCTTAACTCCTTAACATCCCGTTTAAAGAGGTATTGCTGGAGGTCTATTTCTTTAAGCAGCATCTTGGTATGGAAGATGTTGGACTGGTATACGTTAACATCTATGGCGTCGTAACGTTTACGGGTAGATTCATCGATATAATCCTGTATGGAGGTTATCTCGTGGTCTAAGAAGAACTTCTTGCCGCTCATGTCACGGGTGAAGCCCCTTACCCTGTAATCGATGATTATTATATCCGAATCAAAGCATCCTATAAGGAAATTCAGGGCTTTAAGGGGGGATATCTCCCCGCAGGTAGCTACGTCTATATCCACTCTGAAGGTAGACACATCATTGTCCGGATGGGATTCCGGGAAGGTATGTACCGTAACATGGCTCTTATCAAGGTGGGCATGAACACCGGCGCCGCCTAAGGGAGTATCGGCTATAAGTACATTTACGGAAGCACCCTGGGGATCGTAGTCCTGTTTACTGATGGTCAGAACCTGGGCCCCTATGGTCTCGGTGACATCGCGCAGGATCTTAGTCAGACGCTCGGAGTTATACTGGGCGTCGATGTACTGTATATACTCCTTCTTAGCCTGAGGACTCCTGGCGTAGCATATATCGTAGATATTAAAGGAAAGTGCCTTCGTTAAATTATTAAAGCCGTAAAGTGATAATTTCTCTCCCAATTTATGTAACTCCTCGTTTCTTATAGGTTTTCTTTAAAGGTATATGGGGGCGGCGGTTTTGTCAAGGAGAAAAGCTGACAAGGGGTCAGTCCCCCTGTCATAAAAAAGCTGACAAAGGGACCGTCCCCTTGTCATAAAAGGGAAAAGGATGTATCATAGACCATGACTTAAAACGAAAAACGGGGAGTAGGAAGAAATGGGGCTTGATCAGAC
>Ga0256407_10004560_pt1 | contig 23024 bp, 17 predicted proteins | sample RumenRJG_04DNA_FD_193489 | JGI IMG/M metagenome (GOLD analysis project Ga0256407, IMG submission 193489) | Bovine rumen microbial communities from Lethbridge, Alberta, Canada - RJG_04 | ecosystem: Host-associated > Mammals > Digestive system > Stomach > Rumen | place: Canada: Alberta... | reverse complement strand
AGGGCAAGGGAGACATCTGCGATATCGACGCCTCCATTATCTGTGAGAGAGAAGGCCACAAGCGTATCGTGATCGGCAAGGGCGGCGAAATGCTCCGCAAAATCGGCATGGACGCACGCAAGGACATCGAGAATATGCTGCAGTGCCAGGTCAACCTCAAGCTCTGGGTCAAGGTACGCCGCGACTGGAAGGATGATGACACCCAGATGAGATCATTCGGCTATGACGACAGGAAGCTCTGAAAAGCCGTTTAAAATCCTGAAAGTATTCCGTGCAGATACAAATCCCGGCGGAATGAATTATGTGCAGGATCCGTTCCGCGCAGAATCAGAAGCTTTGCTGAAAATAAACGAAAAATATTAAGAGGAAGTGTGCAGGCTATGAATGACGACCTTACAGATCTGACGGCGCTTGTCCTCGCGAGCACGCCGGCCGGAGAATATGACCGCAGGGTCGTCCTGCTGACAAGGGAGAGGGGGAAGATCGCCTGCTTCGCCCGCGGCGCCCGCCGCCCGGGCAGCCCGCTGATGGCAGTATCCCTTCCTTTCTGTTTCGGAACCTACAGGATCCGGCCCGGCAGAAATTCCAACGTACTTGTTGAGGCAAAGCTGCAGACATTTTTTGAAAAACTCAGAAATGATATGGAGGCGACTTGCTACGCCTCCTATTTTGCGGAGTTTCTTCAGTATGTGACAAGGGAAAATAATGATGAGTCGGCCCTGCTCCTTCTGGCCTACCAGTCCTTCCGGGCCTTGGAATCGAACCGCATTCCGCAGCGCCTGGTGAGGGCGGTCTTCGAGATCCGCGCGACAGTGATTGAGGGAGAGTTTATGCCGCCTTCGCAGGAACATGGCTTTTCGGCGTCTGCCCTTCAGGCAGTGGAACACATCGTGTCATCCCCGATCAGGACACTCTACACTTTCGCGGTGAAGGATTCCGTTCTCGTGGAGCTTGAGCATATCGCGGAAGTATCTGTGAAAAGAAGCCTCAACCACCATTTCGAGAGTCTGGATATTCTAAAGGCGCTGACCCTGTAGTTATTTGAGGGGCGGTTTTTTTCCGGGACAATTATTTCCGGAAAATTTTTCCGGAACCACAGTTCCTGGATATTTCCTCCCTGATCATCCCGCCGGGATTATTTCCGGTTATTTCCGGATTGTTTCCGGTTGACTTCCGGGAGATTATTTGTTGTTGAAAAACACATATTTCTGCTCTATAATGATAGTTCGGTGGTTTTTCTTTAATCACGACAAAGGATATTTGCCATATCATCTGACGCCGGATCTTTCTGTCGGGAGGATCTGAGCGGGAGATTTGAAAGAAAAAAAGCAAAGGAGTTACAGCGAGTATGGAAAAGACAATGGAAAAGATCGTTGCCCTGTGCAACAACAGAGGATTCATCTATCCCGGTTCCCAGATCTACGGCGGTCTGGCCAACACCTGGGATTACGGAAATCTGGGCGTTGAACTCAAGAACAACGTCAAGAAGGCCTGGTGGCAGAAGTTTGTCACCGAGACCCCCGAGAACGTGGGCGTAGACTGCGCCATCCTCATGAATCCCAAGACCTGGATCGCCAGCGGACATCTGGCAAGCTTTTCCGACCCGCTCATGGACTGCAAGGCCTGCGGCGCCCGTTTCCGCGCGGACCAGCTGATCGAGAGCTACGCGGCTGAAAAGGAGATGACTCTGGACGGCAGTGTCGACGGCTGGACAGCAGATGAGATGATGAGCTTCATCAACAAGTTCAGTGTCGCCTGCCCCACCTGCGGCAAGTTCCACTGGACCGATATCCGTCAGTTCAATCTGATGTTCAAGACCTTCCAGGGTGTCACCGAGGACTCCAGCGCGACCGTCTATCTCCGTCCCGAGACCGCTCAGGGTATTTTTGTCAATTTCAAAAATGTCCAGAGAACTTCCAGGAAGAAGATCCCCTTCGGCATCTGCCAGATCGGCAAGTCCTTCCGCAATGAGATCACACCCGCGAACTTCCCCTTCCGCACCCGTGAGTTCGAGCAGATGGAGCTCGAGTTCTTCTGCGAGCCCGACACCGATCTCGAGTGGTTCAAATACTGGAAGGATTTCTGCTGGAACTGGCTGATGACCCTCGGCCTCAAGCCCGAAGAGACCCGCATGCGCGACCACGATCCCGAGGAGCTCTCCTTCTACTCCAAGGCGACCACGGACATCGAGTTCCTGTTCCCCTTCGGATGGGGCGAGCTGTGGGGCATCGCGGACAGGACCGACTATGACCTGACCCAGCACCAGAACACCTCCGGCGAGGACCTTACCTATTTCGATGACCAGAAGAAGACCCGCTACATCCCTTACGTTGTCGAGCCTTCACTGGGCGCGGACCGCGTCACTCTGGCCTTCCTTTGCGCGGCATATGACGAAGAGGAGCTCGAGGGCGGCGACAAGCGCACCGTCATGCGCTTCCATCCCGCGCTGGCACCCGTCAAGATCGGTGTCCTTCCCCTTTCCAAGAAGCTTTCCGAGGATGCTTTCGAGATTTATAAGAAGCTCAGCAGACATTACAACTGCGAATTCGACGACCGCGGCAACATCGGCAAGCGCTATCGCAGACAGGACGAGATCGGTACTCCTTTCTGCCTGACTTACGATTTTGAGTCCGCTGAGGACAAGGCCGTCACCATCCGCATGCGCGACAGCATGGAGCAGGTCCGCGTCCCGATCGACCAGCTGGATGCATGGTTCCTGGATAAGTTTGATTTCTGAAAAACAAGCTGTCAAGCGGCATCACAGTGACCGGGCTTGCCCGGGACACTGCGATGACATTTGACAGCCAAACACGGACGAGCATAGAAGCAGCTGCGAAGCGAAGCTGGCAGCGCGATATGCGAGTCGTGTTTGGTGCGATTGCGTGAGCGGCCGCGAGAGGCCGGCGGAGCAATCGCAACTTGTTTTTTACACTACAAGCTGTCAAGCGGCATCACAGTGACCGGGCTTGCCCGGGACACTGCGATGACATTTGACTTGTTTATTAAATGTAGAGGATTTGATTTGGCAATGAAAAAATACGGTGTAAATGAGCTGCGCGAGATGTTTTTGAAGTTTTTCGAGAGCAAGGGACATCTGCGTCTGAACAGCTTTTCCCTTGTTCCTCATAACGACAAGAGCCTTCTGATCATCAACTCCGGCATGGCTCCCTTAAAGCCCTATTTCACGGGCCAGGAGATCCCGCCCCGCACACGTGTGACCACATGCCAGAAGTGCATCCGTACCGGCGATCTGGAGAACGTCGGCAAGACTGCCCGCCACGGCACTTTCTTCGAGATGCTGGGCAACTTCTCCTTCGGCGATTATTTCAAAAAAGAGTCCATTCCGTGGGCATGGGAATTTTTGACCGAGTGGGTCGGTCTGGATCCCGAACGTCTCTATCCGTCTGTCTATGAACACGACGATGAGGCTTTCGATATCTGGAAAAATGACATGCATATTCCGGAGGAACGCATCTATAAATTCGGTAAGGAAGACAACTTCTGGGAGCACGGCTCAGGTCCCTGCGGTCCCTGCACCGAGATCTATTACGACCGCGGCGAGAAGTGGGGCAACGGTCCCGATGACGTCATGGGCGGCGACGGCGACCGCTACATGGAAGTCTGGAATGTCGTCTTTTCACAGTTCAACAACGACGGGCACGGCAACTACACCGAGCTCGTACAGAAAAATATCGACACAGGCATGGGCCTGGAGCGCCTGGCCGTGGCGGTACAGGATGTCGAGTCCCTCTTTGACGTTGATACCGTGCGCGCCCTGCGCGACAAGGTCTGCGAGCTGGCTCACTGCGAGTACGGCAAAGATCACGAGACAGACGTCTCCGTCCGTATCATCACTGACCACATCCGCTCCACGACCTTCATGATCTCAGACGGAATCATGCCCACCAACGAGGGCAGGGGCTATGTTCTTCGCCGCCTGATCCGCCGCGCCATCCGTCAGGGCCGCAAGCTGGGCATCCGCGAGGCATTTATGACCACCCTCGCAAAGGCTGTCATCGAAGGCTCCAAGGGCGGCTATCCCGAACTGGAAGAGAAGCAGGAGTTTATCCTCAACAATATCCGCCTCGAGGAAGAGCGCTTCGAAAAGACCATCGACCAGGGTCTGGAGATCCTGGGCGGCATGCTCAAAAAGCTCAAAGCGGAAGGAAAGACCGAGATTTCCGGCAAGGATGCCTTCCTTCTTTATGATACCTATGGATTCCCGATCGACTCCACTGAGGACGTGGCTGCCGAGAACGGCTGCACTGTCGATCAGGCCGGCTTCGAAGAGGCCCGTGAAGAGGCCAGACAGAAGTCCAAGGGATCCTGGATCAAGACCAGCATGAGCGGCGCCGCGGCTACTGTCTATGATCAGATGGATGCCGCCATTGTGACCGAATTCACCGGCTACGACCGCCTCACTGATACTTCAAAGATCGTCGCCCTTGCACATCTGGCGGATACGGATGAGAAGGGGGAGAAGACCGGTCCCGATGAGGTCGCGGATGCTGTCACAGACGGCCAGCGCGCTGCCATCATCACAGAGAAGACCCCCTTCTACGCAACCAAGGGCGGACAGGTCGGCGACATCGGCGTCATCACCTGCGGGACTTCTTCCTTCAAGGTCGAGAAGACCGAGCCCGTCTCCGGACAGAAGGTTGCCCACATAGGCGTGGTCACTTCCGGTATGTTCAAGATGGGAGATACTGTGACTCTTACTGTCGATGAGAAAGAGCGCCGCGACACCTGCCGCAACCACAGCGCGACCCACCTGATGCAGAAGGCCCTGCGTGAAGTTCTTGGCACCCATGTCGAGCAGAAGGGCTCCTATCAGGATGCGGGCAGGACTCGTTTCGACTTCAGCCATTATCAGGCAATGACCCCTGAGGAGCTGAAAAAGGTCGAGGATCTTGTCAATGAAAAGATTGGTGAAGGCCTCGATGTCAAAACCGCTGTCATGAGCATCGACGATGCCAAGAAGAGCGGAGCCATGGCTCTGTTCGGCGAAAAGTACGGCGATGAAGTCCGCGTTGTCAGGATGGGGGATTTCTCCACAGAGCTGTGCGGAGGAACCCATGTGGACAACACCAGCCGCATCGGCCAGTTCAAGATCCTGTCCGAGAACGGCGTCGCCGCGGGCGTCCGCAGGATCGAGGCCCTGACCGGCGACAACGTCCGCGCCTATTATGAAGAGATGGAACACGAGATCAACGAGGCGGCTGCCCTTGTAAAGGCCACCCCCGCCACACTCGCGGATCATATCAAAAAGCTGCAGGAAGAGCTCAAGGCTGCCCGCGGCGAAGTCGAGTCCCTTAAAGCCAAACAGGCACAGTCTGCCCTGGGCGATGTCATGGACAAGGTAAAGGAGATCGGCGGCGTCAAGTTCCTTGCCTCCGCGGTTCCCGGAGTCGATATGAACGGACTTCGCGATCTGGGCGACCAGCTCAAAGAGAAGATGGGCGGCGGTGTCGTACTCCTCATCTCCGAGAAGGACGGCAAGGTCAGCCTGATGACCATGGCTACTGAGGACTCCATCAAGAAGGGAGCCCACGCGGGCAACCTGATCAAGGCTGTCGCAAAGGAAGTCGGAGGAGGCGGCGGCGGCCGTCCCAACATGGCACAGGCAGGCGGCAAGAATCCCGCCGGTATTCCCGCCGCGCTGGAGAAGGCTGCCGAGGTACTGCAGGGCATGCTGAAAAGCTGACCCGGAAACGTGAAAAGTGCCTGCAGCTGCAGTCAAAACGCGGAGCAAAAGACAAGCCAAAAGGCAGAAGCCAAAACTTCCGCGCTTTAAACAAAAGTTGTTGACGGATAAAAAAACTGTGTTATAATTGTAATGCATGTTTTCTCAGGGAGTCAGAAATTATCGGAAAAACAACGATTCCCTGTCAACAAATATGATAAATAACCTGTTCAGTCTGGACATTCGGTGTCGAACTGAGGGGACTGAAGGGAGGGTAGAGCATATGTCAAGCGTTATTGTCAAAGAGAATGAGACATTGGACAGCGCACTTCGCCGCTTCAAGAGAAGCTGTGCAAAAGCGGGCATCCAGCAGGAAATTCGTAAGAGAGAGCATTACGAAAAGCCCAGCGTAAAGCGCAAGAAAAAGTCCGAAGCTGCCAGAAAGCGCAAGTATAACTGATCCGGATATGATCTGTTCGAGCGCTGTCGTTTATCTGCGCTGATACGGCAGAAAGAGAGAGCCTGCCGGATCGTCCGTGTAGAGGACATGTCAAATAAACGAAATCAGAGAACCCCGGCAATCCTGCCGGGGTTTTTTTATGACACGGCCCGGCAGGTTCATTGACACTGCCGGCATTATAACTTTACCGCCTTCTGGCGGATGCATCATTTATACAGCTATTCATTTCGGGAGGAAAGGCTTTGGATCACACAGAAAACGGCATTATACCCTCCGGATCACCCGGAGCCGCAGCGCAGGAAGGCTCTTTGCAGGAGGCATCTGACGACACACTTGTCGCCGCCATGGAGGCGATCCTTTTTGCCATGGGTGACGCGGTATCAATCGATATGCTGGCACGGGCGCTTCAGATTTCCACAGAACGCGCGGAGTCTGTCGCCGGGCTTCTGGCCGAAAAGTGCGCAAAGCCCTCCAGCGGACTGGCTCTGAATCGTTACGAGGATGCGGTCCAGCTTTCCACCAGACCGGATCTGCTTGACTACCTGATCAGGATCGCGAGTGAGCCCAAAAAGCCCAGGCTGACACCGACGCTGATGGAGACCCTTTCCATCATTGCTTTTAAGCAGCCCGTGACCAGGATGGAGGTTGAAAACATCCGCGGAGTAAACAGCGACTTTGCTATCAACAGACTGATCTCTTTTGATCTGGTCTGTGAAATGGGAAGAAAAGAAGTGCCCGGAAGGCCCCTCCTTTTCGGCACTACAGAACAGTTCCTCCGATCCTTCGGTCTGAGCTCTGTCAATGATCTTCCGGAACCCGATACATCCCGCATGGAGGAATTCCGCGAGGAGGCGGAGGAAGAGGTGAATACCGGACTGAACGTCTGAGAAACGGGGCATCTGGGGGAGGGCTCAGTCTGCGGCTCTGACACAGCCTGGCGGCTTGTTGGGAAAGATTCATTCTCCGCTCAAACGACACCGGAATCTTAAAGGGTTTATTTATAAAATTTAAACTTTGAATCTGACTGGTGGTCGGGAAATAATACGGTTTGAGACGATTCCCCGTGTTAAATTGTTATAACAGGGCAAAAAGCTGTATTTTATAGAAAAAAAAGAATGTTTATTTATAATTATGACAGTTCCTGTTTTTTTTATACTGTGGTATACTTTAAATTGCATGCGAAAAAATGCACTTCACAAATATTTGCCTTTACAGGCATTTTGAATGAAGGGGAAAAAAGGGTTGATCCGCAGGGGGGATTGCAGTGATCGACTTCCGCGGTGCCGTCCGGCACCGGCGGGGCATGCATATTTCGGCGGGGTCCCCGGATCCCGGCGATTGTTATAATTCATTTTTAGTGATTTGGAGGTCCAAAACATGAGCAGTACTTCAAAAGCGAGACAGCGGATTCAATCTCTGCTCGACGCAAACAGCTTTGTTGAGATCGGCGCGCTGGTCAAGGCCAGAGCTACCGACTTCAACATGGCAGCAGCCCGGGAATCCTCTGACGGTGTGATTACGGGATATGGACTGATCGATGGCAGGCTGGTTTATGTCTACAGCCAGGATGCCGATGTCCTCGGCGGCAGCATTGGTGAGATGCACGCAAAGAAGATCGTCAGTCTCTATAACCTTGCCCTTCGCACCGGAGCGCCGGTCATCGGCATGATCGATTCTTCAGGGCTTCGTTTGCAGGAAGGGATTGATGCGCTTGAAGCATTCGGTGAAATCTACGCAAAGCAGGCGCAGGCATCAGGCATCATTCCCCAGATTTCCGCTATTTTCGGAAACTGCGGCGGAGGTCTTGCTCTGTTCCCTGCAATGACTGATTTTACTCTCATGGAGAAGGACGCGAGTCTTTTCGTGAACTCTCCCAATGCACTTGCGGGAAACCGTGAGGAAGTCAACAACACAGCGGCAGCTGACAAGAAGGCCGCGGCCGGCGATGTCGATTTCGTCGGCACAGAGGAGGAAATTTTCGCCCAGATCAGATATCTTGCGGGAATGCTGCCTTCCAACAATGAAGATGATGCCTCTGCAGAGTGCATGGATGATCTCAACCGCGTCTGCGCTTCCGCAGCTGCCTTTGTAGAAGATCCCTGTGCTGCCATGACCGAGATCGCCGACGGAGGAGTCGTCTTTGAGACAAAGAAAGGCTTTGCGAAGGAGATGTTCACCTGCATCGCCACACTCGGCGGAAATACGGTCGGCATCGCGGCTAACCGCGGCTGTGCCTATGACGAGAACGGCGAGAAGGCGGAAGAGTTCGGAAACGCCCTGACAACTGCCGGATGCGCAAAGGCAGCTGCCCTTGTCCGTTTCTGTGACGCCTTTGATATTCCTGTGATCACTCTGACCAACGCATCGGGCTTTGCACAGTGCGCATGCGAGGAGAACACTGTGGCATCCGCTGCGGCAGGCCTTGCCGCTGCATTCGCGGGAGCAACTGTTCCCAAGATCAATGTCATCACAAAGCGCGCCGGAGGAAGCGCTTATGCTGTCATGAACAGCAAGGCACTCGGCGCGGACCTCACTTTCGCTTACACAGACGCTTCTGTGGGCATCCTGGAAGGCAAATATGCCGCCTCCGTCCTCTGCGACGGCTCCGCCGACGAGGTGAAAGCTGCTGCGAAGGCTTATGACGAACTGCAGAACAGCATCGACGCTGCCGCTGCACGCGGTGTCGTGGATCAGATCATTGCGCCCGAAGATGTCCGCAAGTACCTGATCGGCGCTGTCGAAATGCTCTATTCCAAGAGGGAGGCACTTCCTTCCCGGAAACATGCCTCCATTTGATGAAAGGTGATGAGGACTAATGAGAAAAAAACTTACAGCCATCCTCTTGGCCTTTGTCTGCGTCCTTGCGCTGACTGCCTGCGGAGGTTCTTCGAAGAAATCGGATGAGCCGGCGGTCGAAGAAGGCATGAAGACTATGCTCTTCAGCCAGGCGGAAAACGACGCACAGCAGATGGACGCGATCGTCAAGGCCGGACAGATAGAGGAACAGAAATCCGAATCGGTGATCTATGCCGGTCTGCAGGGGTGGGAGTCCGCCAAAGAGGAGATGGGAGAAATCGACTTTACTGCGGATGCTGACGGCAACGGAGTTGCCGACTGCTTCACGGAGAAATCGGTCACCACAGACGAAGATGGAAACTATATTGTAACTGTCGGTGTTGCCGGCCAGAACCGCAACGCTGATCTGGTTGTCACATATGCAAAAGACCTTTCCGGTTATGTTTCAATCGCTACGAATGTCGAGTACACATTCGGAGAGCTTATTCAGCAGGCGGGTCTTAACACCCTTCTGGGTATGGGAACGACTTTTGCGGTCCTGATCCTCCTGAGCCTGATCATCGCCCTGTTCGGCAGGCTGCTCACTTCCGCCGGCAAAAAGAAGGTTGCGGAAGAGGACAAAAAGGAACAGGAAGCAGCAGCAAAGCGCGCGGCAGCTCCCGCTCCGGCGCCTGCGGCACCCGCTGCTTCGGATGACGGTCAGCTTGTAGCCGTGATCGCGGCCGCGATCGCTGCCTACCGCGCAGAGGCGGAACCCGCAGCTGCTCCCGATGACTTTGTCGTCCGCAAGATCAGACGTATCAGAAGAAAATAATGGCTTTTCTGAAGACAAAGGGTTCCTCAAAAAGAGGATGAACCCGGACATCGTTTCAGCAAAAGCTGTCTGAAAACATCCGATTCTAAATTTAAAAAGAGTTCATACGTACGCACAGGAGGTACATAATGAAGAACTATACCATTACCGTGAATGGAGTTGCTTATGAAGTGACTGTTGAAGAAGGCGCCGGCGGCGCAGCTGCCGCTATGCCCGCTATGCCCAAGGCACCCGCTGCTACTGCTCCCATGCCCGCAGCACCTGCCGCAGCACCCGCTGCTTCCGCAGGCGCAGGCGCGAACAGGATCGAGGCAGGAGCCGCAGGCAAGGTCTTCAAGATCGAAGCCAAGGTCGGCCAGACTGTCAGCAAGGGCGATACGGTCATCATCCTCGAGGCCATGAAGATGGAGATCCCCATGGTTTCCCCTGTTGACGGCACCATCGCTTCCATCGACTGCGCAGTCGGTGATCCCGTTGAGGCTGGCTCCCTTCTGGCAACCGTAGACTGAGGGACGTTTATTTAGAGTCAGTTCCCAAGCACGGACGCGTGTTTTTTGGCAGGACCCGATTTCCTGCAGAAAACAAACGGAAACCGGCGGCCGGATCTGATCCCTGACCGGTTATTTCACCAGGAGGCTATATATGACATATATTATCAATACGCTGGATAACCTTATCCACCAGACAGCGTTTTTAAGTCTGACCTGGGGCAATTACCTGATGATCCTCGTCGCTTTTGTCTTCTTATATCTGGCAATCGCAAAGGACTTCGAGCCCCTTCTGCTCGTCCCGATCGCCTTCGGCATGCTTCTTGTCAATATCTATCCCGATATTATGTCAAAGCCTGCGGACGGCTCCCCGGGCGGCCTGCTCTACTATTTCTTTACGCTGGATGAATGGGCGATCCTGCCCTCACTGATCTTCATGGGCGTCGGTGCCATGACGGACTTCGGTCCCCTGATCGCCAATCCCATGAGCTTCCTGCTCGGCGCTGCCGCGCAGTTCGGTATCTTCAGCGCTTACTTCGGAGCGATCGCACTTGGCTTCAACGGAAAAGCCGCTGCCGCGATCTCCATCATCGGCGGTGCCGACGGACCCACCTCGATCTTCCTCTGCTCCAAGCTGGGACAGACCGAGCTGCTCGGACCTATCGCTGTCGCCGCATATTCCTACATGTCCCTTGTCCCGATCATTCAGCCGCCCATCATGCGCGCGCTGACGACAGACAAGGAGCGTAAGATCAGGATGTCTCAGCTCAGACCTGTCTCCAAGCTCGAGAGGATCCTCTTCCCCATCGTTGTTACTGTTGTCGTGTGTATGATCCTTCCCACGACAGCTCCCCTTGTCGGTATGCTCATGCTGGGCAACCTCTTCCGTGAGTGCGGCGTTGTCCGCCAGCTGACCGACACTGCTTCCAACGCTCTGATGTACATCGTCGTTATCCTTCTGGGTACTTCCGTCGGTGCTACCACCAGCGCGGAGGCATTCCTGAATGTCACGACCCTCAAGATCGTCGCTCTCGGTCTTGTCGCTTTCTCGTTCGGTACTGCTGCAGGCTGCCTGTTCGGCAAGGCTATGTGCGTTATCACCGGCGGCAAGGTCAACCCTCTGATCGGCTCTGCCGGCGTCTCCGCTGTTCCCATGGCGGCACGTGTTTCTCAGAAGGTCGGCGCAGAGTACGATCCCAGCAACTTCCTGCTCATGCACGCAATGGGCCCCAACGTCGCGGGTGTTATCGGTACCGCGGTCGTCGCAGGTGTGTTCATGGCCGTGTTTGGCATCGTATGATTATTCGCTTACGGCTTATTTGCTCTTTGCGGACCGGGCGCAGCGTATTTTGTAAAGATTACAAAATACTGTAAAGATTGCAAAATACAAAGAAAGTCCCGGACTGCTATATGCATGTTAGGAGAAAAGAAATATGTCTGAAAATACAATGATTACACCCAAGCCGGTCAAGATCACAGAGACCATCCTGCGCGACGCGCACCAGTCCCTGATCGCGACCCGCATGCCCACCGAGATCATGCTTCCCATCATCGACAAGATGGATGAGATCGGCTACAACGCTGTTGAGTGCTGGGGCGGCGCTACATTTGATTCCTGCCTCCGCTTCCTCAAGGAAGATCCGTGGGACCGCCTTCGCAAGCTGAAAGCCGGCTTCAAGAAGACCAAACTGCAGATGCTGCTCCGCGGCCAGAACCTGCTGGGATACAGCCACTACGCTGATGATGTCGTCGAATATTTCGTACAGAAATCCATTGCCAACGGCATCGACATCATCCGTATCTTTGACTGCCTCAACGACCTTCGCAACCTTGAGACTTCCGTCAAGGCCTGCAAGAAAGAGGGCGGCCACTCCCAGATCGCTCTGTCCTATACCATCGGTTCCGCTTATAACGAGCAGTACTGGATGAACATTGCAAAAGATATCGAGAACATGGGCGCCGACTCCATCTGCATCAAGGATATGGCCGGCCTGCTTGTTCCCTACGAGGCCGAGAAGCTGGTCCGCGCCCTTAAGTCCGCGACCACCCTTCCCATCGAGCTCCACACCCACTATACATCCGGCTGCGGCTCCATGACCTACATGAAGGCTGCAGAGGCGGGCGTTGACATCATCGACTGCGCGATCAGCCCCTTCGCCCTGGGTACTTCCCAGCCCGCGACCGAGGTTATGGTCGGCGCATTCCAGGATACTCCTTATGACACAGGCCTTTCCCAGGCTGCCCTCAAGGAGATTGCCGACTACTTCACACCTTATCGTGAGGAATGCCTGGAGAGCGGACTGCTCAGCACTAAGGTCCTGGGCGTCAACATCCGTACTCTCCTGTATCAGGTTCCCGGCGGCATGCTGTCCAACATGGTCAGCCAGCTCGCAGAGCAGGGTGCCAGCGACCGCCTGACAGAGGTTCTCGAGGAAGTTCCGCGCGTTCGCGAAGACCTCGGCCAGCCTCCGCTTGTCACACCTTCTTCCCAGATCGTCGGTACCCAGGCCGTCATGAACGTCCTGATGGGAGAGCGCTACAAAGTCTCTTCCGCACAGACCAAGGATCTGGTCAGCGGCCACTATGGACGCACCACCCTTCCTATCAACGAAGAAGTCCGCAGGAAGATCATCGGCGACCAGGAGCCTATCACCTGCCGTCCCGCAGATCTGATCCCGCCTCAGCTTCCCAAGTTCGAGGAGGAAGTCGCCCAGTGGAAACAGCAGGATGAGGATGTCCTCTCTTACGCTCTGTTCCCTCAGGTCGCGGTCGACTACTTCAAATACCGCATGGCACAGCAGTCAGGTGTTGACCTGACCAAGGCCGATGCCAAAAACGGAGCTTATCCCGCCTGATCATCATGACTCTGTACTGTATGCACAGGCAGGATAAGAACCGGTCCGCTGAACCCGGTCTTTTGCACCGGATCGGGCCCAGGACCTATACGGGGTTCAGCTGAATCTGTACTCAAAGGGCTGTCCGCTTTTGCGGATGGCCCTTTTCTCACTTTTTTCTATTAAAATCCCTGATTATCTGGTATCATAGTAATAGTGTTTTTTATTTCAGGGACTAAATAATTTCCGAGAGATACCGGTTTTGTATTTCATTCCGATGAATTCCGATGGATGTGTTGTGCGATAACAAACCACTGCGTGGTTTGCGGGAGCTCGCAGGAGCGGAGCAGCACGTGGCTTTAATCTTGCTTGTTTGTGAATGCGGGATCATGTCCACAAATATAACTTCATGGGAAGACAGCAGAGGTGGTTTTAATATATGAGGCGATTAAACGTAGTAAGTACCTTAACAGATCTTGAAAGACCTTTTGAGGAAATATCCGGATTTCAGGTCCGGCCGGGAAACTGTATGCTCAGCGGTGCGACAAAGCTGTCAGGGGGTGTGAATTTTACGATCTATTCGGAGAATGCCACATCCTGTGAACTTCTGCTTTTCCGCCGTAAGTCCGAGGTCCCTTACGCGATCATCCGGATCCCGGAGCGTTACCGAACCGGCGGTATTTATTCCATTTTTGTCTATCATCTCAACATTGAGGAATTTGAATATGCATATCGGTTTGACGGACCCAATGATCCGTCCAGGGGACTGGTCTTTGATCGCAAGAGGCTGGTCCTGGATCCTTATGCCAAAGCTGTCACAGGCCAGAGGGCCTGGGGCGCGGCCAAATCATCCGGTGCCTATCACGCCAGAGTTGTCAGGGACTCCTATGTGTGGAGAAAAGCTGATTTTCCCAGAACAAAGATGGAGGACACGATCATCTACGAGATGCATGTACGGGGCTTTACCCGGCATCGTTCCTCCGGTGTGAGATACCCGGGGACATTTGCCGGCATCATCGAGAAGATTCCTCATCTCAAGAGCCTGGGTATCACGGCTGTTGAGCTTCTCCCCATCTTTGAGTTTGACGAGACGATCAATACCCGCACGTTCAACGGCAAGCGTCTTCTGGACTACTGGGGATATAATACGGTCGCCTTTTTCGCGCCTAACACCGCCTATACAGCCTCCATCGAGTACAATGAAGAGGGAAATGAGCTGAAGACCTTTATTCAGCTTCTCAAGGAACAGAAAATCGAGGTCTATCTGGATGTCGTGTTCAACCACACTGCGGAAGGAGACAAAAAAGGACCTTTTATCTCTTTCAAGGGAGTGGACAACAGTGTCTACTATATGCTCACACCGGGAGGAGATTATTATAACTTCAGCGGGTGCGGGAATACCTTCAACTGCAACCATCCTGCCGTGATCCGATATATAACGGACTGTCTGCGGCACTGGGTGACCCAGTATCATGTAGATGGATTCAGGTTTGACCTTGCAAGTATTCTGGGGAGAGGCAGTGACGGTGTCCCTCTGGGAGACCCGCCGCTCCTGAGGGCTATATCAGAGGATCCGATTCTTTCCAATACAAAGCTGATCGCGGAACCCTGGGATGCAGGCGGTATGTATCAGGTCGGCAGCTTTCCTGCCTATACGCGCTGGTCAGAGTGGAACGGACGATACAGAGATGCTGTCCGGGATTTTCTCAAGGGCAATTACTGGAATGCCCAGGAAACTGCGGACAGGATCATGGGGTCTCCCGACCTCTACAAGGACGGATATATGGGATTCCGTTCATCTGTCAATTTTATCACCTGCCATGACGGCTTTACCCTCTACGACCTTTTCGCCTACAATCATAAGCACAATGAGGCAAACGGCTGGAACAATGCAGACGGTGCCAATGACAACCGCAGCTGGAACTGCGGGGTGGAGGGTCCTACAGACGATCCCGTGATCCAGAACCTTCGCTTTAAGATGATGCGCAATGCCATCACGGTCCTGATGTGCAGCCGCGGCACGCCTATGATCCTGGCCGGTGACGAATTCGGAAACACCCAGCACGGGAATAACAATTGTTACTGTCAGGACAACGACGTATCCTGGCTGAACTGGGATTATATGCGTCTCAACAGGGATTTTTTCAGGTTCTACAAGAACGTGATCGCTTTCCGGAAAAAACATCCCGTGATCAGCCGTCCGCTGGAACCCGCAGCCTGCGGCCTGCCCGATGTGATCGCATGCGGAGCAAACCCCGATGACCATGTGATCGGAAGATCAAATAAGGTCCTGGGCATTCTTTTCGCCGGACATCTTGAAGGAGATGCGGGCGACGACGTAGTCTATATTGCGATCAATGCCTACTGGGAACCTGTAGAGATCCGGCTGCCGGCACTCACGGCAGGACTGTCCTGGGGCATCAATATCAATACAGACGCAGATGACAATGTCTTTTTCCATAAAAATTCAGTGTTCCTGAAGAGCCCGCTGTTCCTGCTCAAAGAGCGGAGCGTGGCAGTGTTCACACTGTTCCACAAGTGATGTGATTCCCTGAAGAGCCCGCTGTTCCTGCTCAAAGAGCGGAGCGCGGCAGTGTTTGCACTGTTTCATATGTGATACGGAGTTTCCGGCAGGTCTGCTGTCCGGATGCACAGAGACAGAAAGAGGAGGTTCATAGATGAGCGGAACCAGGATTATGATAGTCGATGATGAACAGAGACTGAGAAAGCTTGTGCGGGATTATATGATCCGCGAAGGATATAGTGTTCTTGAAGCCGCCAACGGCCGCGAGGCACTGGATCTGTTTGACAATGAGGGGAATATCGCCCTTATTATTCTTGACGTCATGATGCCGGAGATGGATGGCTGGCAGGTATGTTCCGAGATCAGAAAGACTTCAAAAGTCCCTATCATCATGCTCACGGCAAGGAGCGATGAGAAGGATGAGCTGAGGGGCTTTGAGCTCGGAGTGGATGAATATGTGACCAAACCTTTCAGCCCGCGCACACTTGCTGCGCGTGTGAACGCGATCCTGCGCAGGACTCTGGGCACAGCCGCGGAGAAACAGCTGGAAGCGGGCGGGATCGAGCTGGACAAGGCCGCCCATATCGTCAAGATCGACGGGGAACCCATAGATCTCAGCTATAAAGAATTTGAACTGCTGCAGTACTTTATGGAAAATAACGGCATCGCCCTTTCGCGTGAGCGGATCCTCAACAGTGTCTGGAACTATGACTACTACGGTGACGCCAGGACGATCGATACACATGTCAAAAAACTCCGCAGCAAGCTGGGCAGCAAATCAGCTCTGATCAAGACTGTCTGGGGAATCGGATATAAGTTTGAAGCATGACCTGCAGCCTGTAAAAATGCCGGCTGTGTATAAAACGGCCCGTGTAAAAAGGCCAGTATAAAACCAACTGTTCAAAAAGGCTTGTGTAAAATGTGACCTGTATAAAACAGCCTGTTCAAAGCAGCTGGCTGCATATAAAACAGCCTGAGTAAAAGAGGAATATTTTTTGGATAAAGAAAGAAAATCCCGGGGCAGGAACGGCGCCGGGATCTCTCTGCGTATGCAGTTCGGCATACTGTTTTTTCTCATGATGATCGGTACGATCCTGCTGGGATATCTGATCAATGGTCTGTTTCTGGAAAAGTATTATGTCTCTGTCAGGACAAGCGATCTGGTCAGGGTTTATGATATGCTCCTGACGGCAGAGAAACAGGATCTGCTCGATTCGGATGAGTTCGACGAGACGCTGCAGGAGGCGCTCAGACGCAGTAATGTCAGCCTTCTGATCCTGGATTCAAGCACCAAGACGGACAAGGTGTGGTCAGCGGATGAGACGCTGATGATAGAGCGTCTGTATGCCAATCTTTTCGGGAGGACTCCCATTTTGTCCGGCGTCGATGACCCGTCGCAGCTAAAAGAAGTACCTGACCCTTCGGAACATTCCATGGATGGTTCTGCGGATGGAGGGATGGACAGCGACGGTGAAGACACGGACGTCTTCATGGAATATGTGATCACCCAGACTCTCGACGAGGGCAAGTCTTATATAATCAATGTGGTATTAAATCAGCGCAGCAGGACCAGGAGCCTGGAGATGTGGGGGCCGCTCGGAGAGAGCCGGTTCTTTTTATTGCGCTCTCCGCTCGAAGACATTCGAATCAGCGCAGCTGCCGCAAACCGCTTTTTCGGATACATAGGTTTTGCACTTGCGCTGGCGGGGACTTTTCTTGCCTGGTGGCTTTCCAGCGTGATCATGAAGCCGATCCGCCAGCTCACCGATATTTCGGTACGCATGTCTAACCTGGATTTCAGCGCCAAATATGACGGGAGCGGAAGGTCGGAACTGGACATCCTGGGAAAAAATATGAATGACATGTCACAGAAGCTGGAGGAGACCATAGCGGCTCTGAGGACCGCCAACAATGACCTGCAGAGGGATTTGGACAGGCGGAACCGTGAAGAGGAGATGAGGCAGGACTTCCTTGCCAATGTCACCCATGAGCTCAAGACCCCGCTCGCCCTGATCAGGGGCTATGCAGAGGGACTTCAGGACGGGATCGCGGATGATCCCGAATCCAGGGAATTTTATCTGGATACGATCATCGATGAATCGGAAAAAATGAACATGATCGTACAGAAAGTCCTCATGCTCAACCAGCTGGAATTCGGAGACGGAAGCGTTTCCATGGAGAACTTTGACATAGCGGATATGATCCGGAATTATCTGGAGAGCGCATCGCTCCTTGCCCAGCAGGAAAATGTCTCCCTGCGGTTTGAACAGGACAAGCCGGTCTTTGTATGGGGAGATCCTTTCCTCATTCAGGAAGTCTTCCAGAATTATTACAGCAATGCCCTCCATCATGTCGATTTTCCTTCCAGCGTTGATGTCAGTTACGGCGGTGACGGCAGCGACGGCACCAGGAAAGAGGAGGGGACTCAGGGATATGAAGGGGCTGCGGAGAAGGTCATCGATATCCGCTGTCAGATCATCGAAGAGAGGGTGCGCGTTATTGTCTTCAATACAGGAAGACCCATTCCCGAAAAATCCCTCCCTCACATCTGGGAGAAGTTCTACAAAGTAGACAAGGCGAGGACAAGGGCCTACGGGGGATCCGGTGTGGGACTTTCCATAGTCAAAGCGATCATGGACCTGCACCACAGAGCTTATGGAGTGGAAAACTATGACAACGGAGTCGCTTTCTGGTTTGAACTGGACCACAGCGGATCCGGCAGCTGAAACAGCTGACACAACTGTCCGGAAATCCGGGCGGGGATGTCTGTGAAAATAACCGGCACAATGAAAAATTGCCGGCAGAGGAGAATGACAGATGACAGCGATCATAGATTATGATGCCGGTAATATCAAGAGTGTTGAAAACGCGCTCCGCTTTCTCGGACATGATGTCGTGGTGACTTCAGACCCCGGGACCATTCTAAGGGCTGACCATGTCATTCTGCCCGGTGTCGGTGCTTTCGGGGATGCCATGCAGCGGATCCGGGGGCTGGGACTTGAAGATACTATACAGGAAGTGGTCCGCAGAGGGACTCCGTTTCTGGGGATCTGCCTGGGACTGCAGCTTTTCTTTGAGGAGAGCGAGGAGAGCCCCGGCGTGCGGGGGCTGGGACTTCTTCCGGGAAAGATCAGACGCATTCCTGACGGAGACGGGCGCAAGGTTCCGCAGATCGGATGGAATGATCTGTCTTTCCCAAGAGAAAGCCGTCTCTTTGCAGGACTTAAAGAGGGATCCTATGTCTATTTTGTACACTCTTATTATCTGGAGGCGGGTGATCCCGATGATGTGACGGCCAGGACAGAATACGGAGTCAGCATTGATGCTGCCGTGGAGCATGGGAATCTTTTTGCCTGCCAGTTCCATCCGGAAAAAAGCGAGAGAGTGGGGATGAGAATTCTTGAGAATTTCATGGCAGTGCAGGGCGTGGAGTAAAGATCATCGACCTGATGGTCATTGACTGTTTTGCTGGTTAGGAGAATCACGGATATGCTGACGAAAAGAATCATTCCCTGTCTGGATGTCAACAGGGGAAGAGTAGTAAAAGGTGTGAATTTTGTCTCTCTGCGCGACGCGGGCGACCCTGTGGAAGCTGGCGAGGCCTATTCCAAAGCGGGAGCTGATGAGCTGGTCTTTCTGGATATTACCGCGACCAGCGACGCGCGGGCAACAGTGGCGGATATGGTCCGCAGAGTTGCCGAGAGAGTCTTTATACCCTTCACAGTGGGAGGGGGAATCCGCACAACGGAAGATATGCGCGCGATCCTGCGCGAGGGGGCCGACAAGATCTCCATCAATTCCGCAGCCATCAACCGGCCTGAACTGATCGCGGAAGGCGCGGAAAAATTCGGAAGCCAGTGCATTGTGGTGGCGATCGATGCCAGACGCAGGCCGTCGGGCAGGGGCTGGACCATCTACCGCAGCGGCGGACGCATCGATACGGGAATCGATGCTGTCGAATGGGCTGTCAGGGCCCGGCAGCTGGGTGCGGGAGAAATCCTTCTCACCAGTATGGACGGCGACGGAACCAAAAACGGATATGATCTGGAGCTGACACGTGCTATTTCAGATGCGGTGGGTATTCCGGTGATCGCCTCGGGCGGAGCCGGAACACTTGAACACTTCCGCGAAGCACTCACAGAGGGCGGAGCCGACGCTGCCCTGGCCGCCTCGCTATTTCATTTTAAAGAGCTGGAGATCCGCGAGGTGAAGGAATATCTTCATTCCAAAGGCATTCCCGTACGTCTGTAAGTCAGCGCCCTGTTTCCCTGCAATCTGCAGGTTTATATAACCCGCAGGCTTCCACACAATCTGCAGGTTTTTATTCAACCTGCAAGTTTTCCATACAACTTCGTTTTTCGTTTTCATATAGAGAGGATTGAGACATGGCCTGGAAGAAAAAGAACTGGATAGAGCGGATCATGGGAATTCGCAAAGAGAAGAACCTGCTCCCGGAACAGGCTGATGAACAAAATGAGACTGAAACTCAGGAGGCTGCAAGCCCGGAAGCAGAGCAGTCTGTAACAGACAATTCCACTACAGAGGAATCCATAACGGAAGAATCTGTAAAAGAGGAGTCCATGACAGAAGAATCCATAACAGAAGAATCTGTAAAAGAGGAGTCCATAACAGAAGAATCCATAACAGAAGAATCTGTGAAAGAGGAGTCCATAACAGAAGAATCCATAACAGAGGAATCCATAACAGAGGAATCCATAACAGAGGAATCCATAACAGAGGAATCCATAACTGGGGAATCCTTAACCGGGGAATCTGAGCAGGCAGCAGAGACAGTGGCAGAACCTGCAGACGAGTTCACAGCTGAGACAGTAGAAGAAGCCGCGGAAGAATCTGCAGAAGAACCTGAAGAGGAGGCAGAAGCCTCTGAGCCTGTGAAAGAAACCATAGCCGGAACAGATACTATGGAAGAAACTGCAGAAGAGGCTGACGCTGAGGAGAAAAACTCCACGAACCAGGAGAATGATCCGGAAGAGACTGCCGGGCAGGTTTCACTGGATTCTCTTGAGCCTGCAGATGTTTTCAGATTCTTCAGGGAGATATCGGCTATTCCACACGGTTCCTTCAATACAGATGGAATCAGTGATTATCTGGAAAACTTTGCCAAAGAGCGCGGTTTGGAATATATAAGGGATGAGCTGGGAAATCTGATCATTTCACGTCCCGGTTCGGCTGGCTTCGAGGACGCTGAACCCGTGGCTCTGCAGGGCCATGTCGACATGGTCTGCGAGAAAGAGGAAGGCCTGGATCTCGACATGGATACCCAGCCGATTACCCTGGTGACCGACGGAGTGTGGCTCAGTGCTGAAGGCACGACTCTGGGCGGAGATGACGGAATCGCTGTGGCGATCATGCTGGCACTGCTGGATGACGACTCACTCAAGTGCCCTCCTCTGGAATGCATATTTACAGTGAATGAAGAAGTCGGTCTTCTGGGAGCGGCGGGAATTGATCTCTCCTCACTCAGGAGCCGCAGGCTGGTCAACATAGATTCAGAGAAAGAAGGCATCATCACAGCTTCCTGCGGAGGCGGAGCCGAATTGGTATGCACCCTGCCCGCAAAGCGCAAAGAAAAGACAGGCATGGTGGTCACACTTTCGGTCAGCGGCCTCAACGGCGGCCACTCCGGCGATAAAATAGGAGAGGGACGCGCAAACGCGGTCCTGATCCTCGCGCGCCTCTTACACAGGCTCAGCAGGGAAGGGAAATATTTCCTCTGCAGTCTGGAAGGGGGCAAGCGCGACAACGCGATTCCCAGAAACGCCAGGGCAGAAATTCTCTTTAAAGGAAAAATCAGGAGAAAGGAGATTCTGGCAGCCGTAAAATCTTTCGCAAAAGAAGTGAAAGCGGAATATAAGGCGGCAGATCCCGGTCTTGAGATCACGGTCACCTTCACCGGGAAGGATATGGACGAACGGCGCAGTGTCCTCACGCGAAAAGACAGCATGCGCGTTGTGAACTTCCTGATGATCCTTCCTAACGGTGTCATTGATTATATGCCCGGATACAGGGATATCCCCCGCACTTCTCTCAGTCTTGGAATTGCGGAGATGTCGGAAGAGGGATTCCGTACACATTCTCTCATAAGAAGCAATGTCAATTCCCGGAAGCATATGGTCATGGACAAGGTCACCTGCCTGGCAGAGGTATTTGGAGCTTCCACTGAGGTGCGCGGAATGTATCCCGCCTGGGAGTTTGTCACCGAGTCGGATTTCCGCGCGACTGCAAAGGAGATATACAAACAGGTGACGGGAAAAGAGGCGGTTGTTGATATCATCCATGCAGGCCTGGAATGCGGTATTCTGTCATCCAAGGTCCCCGGCCTTGAGTGTATCTCTATAGGGCCTGATATCGAAGACATACACACACCTGCCGAGCGGCTTAATATAGAATCCTCTGCCCGGACCTATCGCTATGTCAGGGGAATACTGGAAGCATTTACGGAGAAAGAAAAAAAGGAAGAAATCTGAGCCTGCGGCACCGCGGCACAAAAAGCGGTATCCGGAGAGGGTTTCAGATATAATGCGCCTGTAAATACAGTGCAGACAGGGGGCGTCAAAGATGGCAGCAATCAGCGGAGACTGGCTGGAGGCACTCCGGCCGGAATTCTCGAAACCTTACTACAGAGACCTCTTTGCTTTTGTGCAGGAGGAATATCGGACCAGGACAATCTACCCGCCCGCACCGGATCTTTTTAATGCTCTTCACGAGACACCTCTGGGGAGTGTCAAGGCAGTGATCCTTGGACAGGATCCCTACCACGGCGAAGGACAGGCCCACGGTATGTGCTTTTCGGTCCGCCCCGGCTGCCCGGCTCCACCGTCTCTTGTAAATATTTACAGGGAACTTCATGATGACCTGGGGTGCTATATTCCGGATAACGGCTATCTGATCAAGTGGTCAAGGCAGGGGGTGCTGCTTCTGAACACGGTTCTGACTGTGCGGGCGCATGAGGCCAATTCCCACCGGGGACACGGCTGGGAGCAGTTTACAGATGCCATACTCAAAGCTGTAAATGCACAGGAGAGACCGATTGTCTATATGCTGTGGGGGAGTCCGGCACAGGCTAAGGCCCCTATGCTGACAAATCCCGGGCACCTGATCCTGCGGGCGCCGCATCCCAGCCCCCTGTCCGCCTTCCGGGGGTTTTTCGGATGCCGCCATTTCAGCAAATGCAATGCTTTTCTGGAAAAAAACGGGGTCGAACCCATCGACTGGCAGGTAGAAAACCTGTAAAAAGACAGGACTCGCGGGCGGGTTACAGTTCAGGCCCTGCTGAAAACAATGCGCCTTTTGTGCATCACTGCTTCGGTGGGACGCTCCCGCTCCGTGAAAAACGCAGCGGATATTACGGCGCTGTTAAACATTAATCTGTCCATTCTGCTTGTATTTCTGCTCGATAGCTGT
>Ga0256407_10004559_pt1 | contig 23028 bp, 17 predicted proteins | sample RumenRJG_04DNA_FD_193489 | JGI IMG/M metagenome (GOLD analysis project Ga0256407, IMG submission 193489) | Bovine rumen microbial communities from Lethbridge, Alberta, Canada - RJG_04 | ecosystem: Host-associated > Mammals > Digestive system > Stomach > Rumen | place: Canada: Alberta... | reverse complement strand
GTCACCATGAACGGAGTTTTGAGATAGGCTCCCATTGGTGGTACTATGTAAATGATAAATACTGCCAGGGCCGACTGGACTTGTTCTAGTTCCCTGCTGTATTCCATAGCTCTTTAAAAAAACCGGTCATCTTATGGTGGCCGGTTTTCTTTTTTCCGGGCAAATCTCATTTCCGGCAGGATTTTCTTATCCGGATGCCCGTTCCCGTGATAAGATGCTTCATGTCGTTTTCCCGGCAATGCAGACTTTAAGCGTTGCGGCGGTTCTGCCGCTGCGGCCAGTTCAAAGGTTCGGCCCATGAAACAATTCCGAACCCGGCGGAGCCAGCGGAGACGTGGATCTGAACAGGTGACATGGTTTTCATGTTGTCGCTCCCTCCCGGGGGCGTGGATCTGAACAGGTAATATGAATTTCAAGTTCTGAACCGGCCCGCTTTCCTCACGGAAGGCGGGTTTTATTTTTTCGGGCCGGGTCTGGCGGTGTATAATGGAAGGGCATACACCTATAAAACAGGATTCAAGTGTTAGTCATTACTCCCGCCCCGTACCCAGCGGGGCGTTTTTTTTCTTTTTACGATTCTTGAACATTTTTATTACATTTTTAACAAACGGTGGTATAATGGCTGCGTTGTGTAGGTAACAACATAAAAAACTCCGCCTTTTATTAGTTTTCTTCGCCAAAAGCGAAACCCCTCCCGGTCTCCGGGAAACAAGTTGCTATCCGTAAGCTCTTCCTAATCACTTCCCCCAAAGTATCATATCCTCTATCCGCGAGCGTGAATCCGTATAAACGCGTAACGGCAGAAACGTCCTGAAAGTTTGGAAATATTCAGTCTCCAAACCAGGCGGGAATATTTCTAAGCCTTTAAGGGCGTTACAGAAATCCGGCTTCCCCGGCCGGATTCCTTACATCCGGAAAATCCCCTCTTTTCGCTCAAATTCTTATTTCAGAGTATCAATACGGCTGAGACTTTGCAAAAACACTCAGCCGTCTTGATAGCCTCTGCGCTGTTAAGACCTGCCTTAATGCTCTTTCCAAAAGGGTTTTTAATGGCAGTTAGTGGCCTCCTTCCTCATTCCAGGGAAGGATGGCTGTTTTCATTCTCCCCGGCATAACCGGGATTTTTAGGAGATTTTCTTATGGAAAATATTATGGAAAACAACGGGCGTGTAGTAAACCTCACCCCCCATGACGTTGTAATCGTTCGTTATGGGAAGCAGACCACCTACCCCTCACAAGGGGTTGCAAGGGTCTCAGAGAAATACAAATCTCTGGGGTTTTTCGATGGGATCGAGCAGTTTGATGTGGAATATGGGGAGATTGTCGGTCTTCCCGAACCCACTGAGGGAGTCCTCTATGTCGTTAGCGGCCGTTTGAAAGACGCCGCTAAAAAACAGGGACGTACCGACACCAGATCCCCTGCCGAAACTGTCCGTGATCCGGAAACAGGTCACGTGCTTTACACACTGGGTCTTCTTGTATAACTTAGGTGCCTGCCCCTCCGACAGGCGTTTCATTCCCGCAAGGGATTTTTAAGCCGTGCTGCCTTTTGGCGGTGCGGCTTTTTTTATAGGTGTTTTTTTAACTAACAGGAGCCCCGTCCGGAAACGGCGGGGAAAATATTATGTCTCTTAAAGAGATCATTTCCGAACCCGGCCGCCTGGCCAAACTGGTTGAGGATGTCGCCACCGCTTCTCCTCGTATTATTGCCGAAATTCAGATGCCGCAAGGCTCTGAAGAGTGGCTTGAATGGAGGAAGGGTGCGGTCACCGCTACCGATGCCGCCGTGATCCTTTCTGGCCGTCATTACGGCAAGACCGCTCATACCCTCTGGGAAGAGAAAACCGGTCTTGTCGAAGTGCCGGAACCCTCCGAGTCCCTTAAAGCCGCCTTCGCCCGCGGCCACCGGGATGAGCCCACTATCAGGGAAGAAGCCTGCCGCCAGGAAGGTCTTTATTTCCTCCCCTGCTGTGCGCAGGCCGCTAATGTTCCCTTTCTTAAAGGGTCATTAGACGGACTGGCATTCGCAAAGGATGGCAAAAAGGTTGTCTTGGAGTGCAAGAGTTTATCTTCACTCGATGCAATCCGGGCAAACCCCCTGGGAAATCCCCGCTTGGCTGGGTACACCAAACAGGTCAAGTACCTGATGGCTTTAACCCACGCGGAGAAAGCCTTCATTTATATGGGAGTGACCGATCCCGAGGGAAGATTGATAGATCTGTTTAAGTCAGAGATCGATCTTTCTCCGGAGGAAGCCCGGCACATACTGGAAGCTGCGGTAAGGTTTTATGCCTGCTGCCTCTACAAGCAAGATCCTGATGTATCTCCGTTTATGGAGGGATTCAGGGTCTTGGAGGTAGAAGCTCCTGCTCCGGCCTCTATGCCTGCTGATCCTGCCGCCGTTCCTGCCCCGGCTGTTCCGACCCCTGCCGTTCCTGAAGGCGTTCCTGAATTTAAGGACGCCGGGGAGGAGATCACCTGGCTCACCGCCGAGATTAATCGTCTGACAGACCTTAAAAAGGCTCTGATCGATGATTGTCTCAAAAAGGGTGTAACTTCTTTCCCCACCGGAGAAATTAAGAAGGTGGTTAGGAAGGGCTCCATTGATTACGGAAAGCTGTGTTCATTCCTTATGGAGGAATACAAGCTGGATGTAAGCGATGATGTGGTCGAAAAATTCAGAAAGAAAAACTCTGAATCCTTGACCTTCTATCCTAAAAAGGAAAAGAAGTCTGAGTAACCGCATCCAGGCTGCCAGCCGCGTGTAACCTAGCAAAAGCCCCTGAATCGAAAGATCGGGGGTTTTTTATTGCCCGGTCTGGCACATTTCCGAAAACCTGCCCCGGAGCCGTTTTTCCGCCTGATTTTCGTTTTGTTTCGGAAAGTATGCAAAGTGTTTCATTTTTTAACAAAATGAAAAGCATTCATTTTGATACAGAGTGATGATGTTTTGAAAGCAAGTGAAACGGTTTACGGTATTTCTGATATGGTTTTATTACAGATGTTTTCACTTTGATAGGAAAATGAAAGAATCTGAAACGTTTTGTTACATGATGCAAAACGTATCAAAACGTATCAAAATGAAAACAAACAGTATCATTGTGTAATGCTTTGATACATAACAGCGTATTTCTGATAATATGCGAAACAATACGAAACAGAGTGATACAAAAATACATCAGAACGTCACTATTTGAAAAGAAATGCAAGGAACTGAAACGAAGTGACATGAAAGCGTAACAAAACATGGTCTTTTTGTATAAATCTGTATCTGAATAACATCACATCCTTTCAGAATGTTAAGAAATGTTTCCTTTTTGTATCTTCTTGAAAAGATATGTTTCACTTTGCTATGCTTCTGTATCTTTTTGTTTCAAAACCGCCTGTTTTTGAAATCAGCAAATTTCCTGCATCCGTTCCGTTAACCAAAGTTTGGTTACGGCCCGGATCTTCATTTTCTGCGCCGTTTCCGGAACTCCGCGGGGTTTTCCGGGAAAGGCTCTTTTGTGTGTCAATCTGACATACACCATTGTTGTTTTCTATATGTCAAATTACCACATATCTTATTTTACAAATTCCCTGCCCGGAAACATCGGTTTAAGCCCTATCCCGCAAAAAGTACATTTCTCAGACCAGAGAAAAACAGGCTCTTTTTTCTGCCATTTCCTCATCTTTGGTCATCAAAATCAACAAGAATGCGTCACATTGCGTGTTAGGGATGGTGGTAATGTGGAAATAGGGCATACCTTGAAAAATGCAATTTTGGGCCGTTTCTGAAAGCCGATTTTTTAGTCTGATGGGTAGTGCCTGAAATTGAGTGCGGATCTTCTGGGTAAGGCCCTTTCCTAAAAACTTGTTTTTCTTTTTAGGAAAAAAGAGAGAAAAAAGCGGTTCCCTGCTCCGTTTTTAAGGAAAAAGGCTTGTTTTTTGCCCGGCGGCGGGCTTTTCTTTACCGTTTTTCTTTCTTCTTTCAAGATCTTTGTTAATTCTTTACGCAAACGCAAAGCCTTATATCACAAGCCTTTGTTGGCATAGAAAAGCAAGGTTTTAGGAAAGAAAAGCAAGTTTTTAGGAAAGAAAAGCAAGGTTTTGGGAGAAAAGCAAGGTGTTTGTTAGGACAGGTACTTGCTTTTTCAAATAATGAGATCCTGCTCCAAAAATCAAGATCTGTATTCCCGGCGGATCTCTTTTCTGCCGTTTTAAACCTTCATGGCCTTCCAAAATTACGACAAACGCACGAGAATGCGTCACAGTGCGTTTTTTTGAGTGCAGTAATATCAGTAATAGAGCATACCCTGAAAAATGCAATTTTGGGCCGCTTCTGAAAGCCGATTTTTTAGTCTGATGGGTAGTGCCTGAAATTGAGTGCGGATCTTCTGGGTAAGGCCCTTTCCTAAAAACTTGTTTTTCTTTTTAGGAAAAAAGAGAGAAAAAAGCGGTTCCCTGCTCCGTTTTTAAGGAAAAAGGCTTGTTTTTGCCCGGCGGCGGGTTTTCTTTACCACCGTTTTTCTTTCTTCTTTCAAGATCTTTAAAGATCTTTATTAATTCTTTACGCAAACGCAAAGCCTTATATCACAAGCCTTTGTTGGCATAGAAAAGCAAGTTTTTAGGAAAGAAAAGCAAGTTTTTGGGAAAGAAAAGCAAGTTTTCAGGAGAAAAACAAGGTATTTGTGAGGGCTGGTACTTGCTTTTCTTAAAAAGAGGTGTATGCTGTGCAGAAACAACGGTAAGGAGTAAAAATGGACAACAACAAAATTTGGTTCTTCAAACCTAATCAGCTAATTATGGTCGTTGAAGAAAATAAATCCAAAACTAGCAGACTTGCCAGACTTCTGTGCAATTATTTTTTAAGGTATGCACAGGAGCAAATTAAGGTGCATAACTATAAAGGTACATGGTTTGAGCTTGATATTAAAGATCTAAACAGTTTAGCGGCAATAAAGCAAAAAAATTTACCGCATATTGAAAAAGCATTGGATGCATTAATTCATCCGGTAACCATTGAAAGCAAGGATAAAAGTCAATTACTGAAAATAGCTTTAATTGCGGTAATTCATGTTGATTTTAGCAGAGGAAAATACCGCTACCAATTAAGCGATACTATGATTGAAATATTGAAGGTAACAAATTATTTTACCCAACTGAATTTATTAGAATTAAACCCTTTAACGAGCAAACATAGTATAGTATTCTATGAATGGTTTAAACAATTCCAAAAACTTGATAATTTGCCAAAACTACCTCCTTTAAGATTGGATAAATTACAATTAATGACAAGTACCAATTATGACAATTTTACAAATCTTAAAAAAAATGTCATAGACGTTGCTGTTAATGAAATAAGCGAAAAAACTCCATATATTGTTACTTACGAAACTTTAAAGGAAAGAACTAGATCAAAACCAAAAGTCACAGCAATTCAGTTTTATTTCAGCAAGAAGGAAATAAAAACGGAAGCAGAGAATAAACATGAAAATCCTGTTAATGCACCGCTGCCATCGACTTATGAAAAACTCCGTAAAGTATGCGGCAGATACATGACGTTAAAGTTTTATTATGAAGCTACTTACATTTATACACCTGAGACACTAGAACAATTTGCTGATGATTGTATTGCGAAAAGCTATCATCCAAACAAGAAAGTATTCTTTGAATGGCTTAATGAACGCTGCGGGATAGACCAAAAAGGCTATTTCAAGCAGCAAGTCATATTGAATGAAGAGTTATTTAGAGATGTATTTGCTATTAAGGAAAAGAAATACAGCATGATGATCCCTACGGGAAATGGCGAATCAATGCCAGCAGGATTACCAGAAATCATAGTAAATGTGAACGAGGAATATGTAGCTGAAGCTATGAAACCATATGGCAAATTACCATATAACGAATACAAGCACTACCTGTCAGAACTTTGGCAGAGATTTCAGCAGCAGTTTAACGTGAATGAAGATAACGTATTTGAGTAGTATCCTCTCCAGAAGTTCTGGGAGTCCTGTTTTTCATCTCCTTTGTCTTTCCACCTCTTTGCAAAATCGGCTGCGGCCTTATTTACTGCTGGCATACGCATCACCCTTTCTTTCTATCCGTCATATTGACATACAAAAACCATCAAGCCTTAATATCCCTTTTCATTTAACTTCCGATAGTTATCGCAACCAATTTGGTTACCTAAATCGCAAGCCCTGCCATAGTATTCTTTAGCTGTCTTAAAATTCTGTCTTACTCCTAGACCATTGTCGTAAAGCAATCCAAGATTGTTGCACCCCTTTCCTTCATTTAAATTGCAGGCTTTCTCATGGTACGTTTTCGCCTGCTGGTAGTCCTGCTTTACGCCTTTACCATCGACGTAAAAAACTCCGAGATTGAAGCACCCAAGCCCATCATTCAGGTTGCAGGCTTTCTCATAGTATGTTTTCGCCTGCTGATAGTCCTGCTTTACGCCTTTACCAGCGTCGTAAAGAAATCCGAGATTGTTGCACCCATTTCTTTCATTCAGGTTGCAGGCTTTCTCATAGTATGTTTTCGCCTGCTGATAGTCCTGTCTTACGCCTTGACCATCTTCGTAAAGAGCTCCAAGAACGCTGCACCCTAATCCCTCATTCAGGTTGCAGGCTTCCTGACAAAATGGAAGAGCTTCTCTATACTGCTCACCATTTATACGTGTACCGCAGTCGGTCATAGGATTTGCCGTGGCAACGTTCAACAATGAAAAGCAGGTAACAGCAGTTAAACATAACAGCAGTTTGTTCATGTACCCTCCAATAGGCTCTTTATGACTACACTCTTATGACTTTATCACCGCAGCACTCTGGCTGCGGCTTATTTGAGTCCCGTTTGTGAGATCAGTTAGCTTTAATTTTTCCTGTCATATTGACATACAAAACTATCAGCTAAATATCGAGTTCTTCGTTGTACCAGTTTTTCTTTTCGTCATCGTTTTCGTACTCTGGCTCGCCTGAATCATCGAACTTTGTTCCAAAACGTTCCTCCATGTGTTTACGAATCCCCTTATCATAAATACGAGAACGAAGCACTCTCAGGAGCAAATGTTTATCATCCGGAAACATCTCTAACAGCATTTCAGGGAACGTCCTCTGCACGTTTTCAAATATGATCAGAAGCGTGCGTATGTATTCGAGTTTTAACTCTTTGTTAAGTCGCTCAATAGTTTCTTTAACGAGTTCCTGAGCTTTCTCTGTAAGATCGGCTTCTCTCTGTCTGAAGAACTTGTATTCTCCTGACATTATCTGCAAAGCGTCCAAAGCATCATCGCCATAATGCCGCTCCCGCCGTTTCACGTTTTTTGTGCAATGACGGTATTGCTCTTCTTTGCGAAACTCCATGTATTGATCAGCTACTCTTGAACGTGTAGCCCATTTTGCCAGATTCGCAAATTGCTGATCTTTGCGTATCTCGTGAGTAGTGCTGCCTGTATAGTCTTCACCTTCAGCCGAATCGTAGCTATGTGTGTGCTGAAACTCCTTATAGCCCTTCTGCACCACGAAAAAACCCAGTGTCGTGTACTTTTTCTCAGCGTGCGAGCCGTTGTACTGCCTAAGCTGGTAATTGCCATTTCTCTCCCGGATTACCTGATACGATTCTTTCACCCTGTCTGCCATTTCTTGCTCCTTTATCTACCTGTCAAATTGACATACAATTATATAAAGAGCAGGAGCAGGAGTCAATTATTTTATGTGTCATATTGACATACAAATCACACTTTGCAGCTCTCTCTTTTCTGCCGGTCTGGCACATTTCCGAAAACCCGGCCCGGAGCCGTTTTTTCGCCTGATTTTCGTTTTGTTTCAGAATATATGCAAAGTGTTTCATTTTGAAACAGAATGAAACAGAATGAAAAGGCATTCATTTTGATACAGAATGATGATGTTTTGAAAGAAAGTGAAACGGTTTATGGTATTTCTGATATGGTTTTATTACAAATGCTTTCACTTTGAAATAAAAATGCAAGACTTTGATACGTTTTGTTACATGATGCAAAATGTATCAAAATGACATCAAACAGTATCATTGTGTAATGCTTTGATACATAACAGCATATTTCTGATAATATGCGAAACAGAATGATACATAATGATACAGAGTGATACAGAATATATCAAAACGTCAGTATTTTGAAAAGAAATGAAAGCAACTGATACAAACAGATATGAAAGTGTTACAAAACATAGTCTTTTTGAAAAGAAATGCAAGGAAGTGATACAAAGAGATATGAAAGCGTATCAAAATATGGTCATTTTGAAAGGAATACAAGGAACTGATACAAACACACATGAAAGTGTAACAAATTGCCCTGCTTCTGTATCTTTTTGTTTCAAAACCGCCTGTTTTTGAAATCCGCTGATTTCCCGCATCCGTTCCGTTAACCAAAGTTTGGTTACGGCCCGGATCTTCATTTTCTGTGCCGTTTCCGGAACTCCGCGGGGTTTTCCGGGAAAGGCTCCCGCCAGAGCCCCAGACCGTTCTCCCGGGCATAGGTCTCCTTCAGAATGTATTCCGGAGCCGCATAGGGCCGGTAGGCCCATGCCAGACCCTCCTCCACCATGAGGGCGTTTATGTTCTCCCCGTCCAGATAAACCACCCCCAGACACCGGCCGTAGCGATCCCGGCCTTCCAGCAGCACCTCGGCGTCCCTGCCGTATATCAGGGAATTAAGGCGTTTTTTCGCGACCCTGCCGAAAGCCTGGGACTTTTCGGGAGCGTCTATGTTGGCGAATCTGATCCGGCAGCTCCGGTTTTCGCTTACGCAGTCCGCGGTATCCCCGTCCAGCACCGCCACGATCCGGCAGGAGACCCGCCCTCTGTCCGGAAAAGCGTCATCGTAATCCCGGGCAAGTGCAGGCGGCAGGGAGCAGGCAAGAATGATCATGCCAGAGAGAAGGGAACGGATCTTCATGGTTTTCCTCCGAAAAAAAGAGCCGGGGGAACCGGCTCAAACAACAACATGAAACAAGTATCGGTTTTTATTTAAGGTTGTTCAGGAGCTTCCAGCCAGCAGGAGCGGCGGGATTATCCAGCGGAATCCTGAAAGCGTCCGCATCGCTCTGGTAGGCATCCAGTTCTTCGGGGGTGAGCTGGCGGTTAAGATCCCAGCCCAGTTTCCACGGTTCATGATGAAAAATCCGGTAATACCCGGCCAGTTCCTTGTCCTTCAGCACGTTATCCGGGCCGAACTGATAGATCATGCGTTTTTCCACCCGGGCAAGTGCTTCCGGAATGTATTTTTCGGGAACTCTGGCTTTCTGTTCAGGAGTAAGATTTTCGCCTTTTAACCTTGTACCGTAATAGTAGTAAATGACGTAATCAGAGCTGTCTTTATACTCTTCCCGGGAGTAGTTATTCCCCAGGACTTTCACCACATCATCCTTTGTGTCTTTGCCGACCGTAAAAAGGCTGTCCGCCTTTTCCTGAGTGAAGGAAAGAATATTAGGCTCTTCTGCGGATCTCACGGAGCAGCCGGTAAGAGTCATAACGCCCGCGATCATGGCGGCGGCAATCAGTTTTGCGTTCATTTTCATTTCTTTTGTCCTTTTAAGCTAAACACGCAGGGGGATTATAGGCTATCCCGCCGAGACAGTAAAACGTGACGGGGTTTTTTCGGCCCCGGCGCGGTTTACCGGCTATTCGCCCTCGCTGGAAAAGGTCATTCCCGTCCCGTTCAGGTTGTACGGAGTGCGATCCTCCACGTCCTTGCGGTATTCGTCCAGCGTCTTGTAGCCGCCGCTCTCCTGAAGGTTTTCCAGAGTGCTTTCAAGCTGCGTCCGGGCCGACTGGCGGTGACAGTCATCCCCCTCTCCGCAGAGATCCGGCCTTGCCGATGACTTATTGATGTCAAGCACCGAGCCCTCGCCGGTGACGTTCTCCACGTTGGCGGCCTTCATGGCTATTTTGTAGCTCCCGGATACGCATTTTTCCTTCTGATGGTTTTTGATAAGCTGCGTTACCCCGGCGGAATAGACATCGCTGATGTAAGCGTCTTTCACCGCATCATACGCATTGTTGGTGATGTCAACCCGGTACTCGGTGATGGCCCGGGCGGCCTGCTTCACTGAAAGCCCGCAGTAATCCTGAAGCCCCAGGTTCATCTGAGTGGCGATTACCGCATTGCCCGCGGCCTCGCTTTCCGGATCAACCGACTTGATTACCGTGCTTTGCTCAAAGGCCGCCGCGGGGACGCGTTCATCAGAAAGCAGCCCCGTAACCTTGTCGGCCTCCATTTTTTCCTTCAGAGAAAGGCTGCTGTAACTTTCAAGATACTCCTTCTGGATCTGCCCTTCCAACTGTGATATTTCCTTCTGGGTTTCGGCGGGGAGCTGCGACCAGACGATATACGCCTGATCCCCCTCTGCGGTAGTTTCATGACGGGCGGCTACCTGGGCTTCCACTTCGTAAAGGTATTCCCGGTGTTCGATTTCCGCCCGGGTGTCCGCCGGGAGAGAGGCATAGGCGGCCATTAAAGCGGGGTTGTTAAACCTGTCCCGGTACTGGTTCACGAGTTCGTCCACGGGCTCGCTCGCCATGCTGTTGGCCCGGTTGGCGTTGGCGGCCATTTCGTTCCGCTGCTGCTCCGCAAGGGCTTCCTGGGCTTTCTGCTGATCCTCGCTGAACTGGTATTCTCCGGCGCTGATGATAAGCTGCGTCCATTCCGTGAGATCGATTTTGTCCCAGTCAAGTTTGCTGAGATCGTCCACGCTGATCCCCCGGCAGGACTTGTCGGGGTAAGTCCGGCCGAGCTGGCCGGTAAGGGCGATCTGCTCGTTTATTATTCTTGCCAGGGGGGAAGAATAGCAGCAGTAGTGATAGTAGCGGTCAACGCATTTCCCCAGAACTTTGATCTTGCAGGATGACCCTACCTCGGTGCATTTTTTGAGAGCCCGGTTGGAAGCGGTTGTGAAATCGTTCTTGTCGCACTTGAAGATCATTTTGAGGGCCATATCTACCATGCTGTATATCATGTAAACCGTACCCACAATGGAGACCGCGGAGCCCACGGCGGAAAGAAATTCGCTGCTTGCCTGTTCGGTTCCATGTTCTCCCATTTTTGCGATCATATCCTTTGTGGCTTCCTGCACGGAATCCGCCCCGACTTTTCCGGCCACGCCGCCCACGCCTTCCAGAATGCTCACGGCCACTTTCTGCACTAGCTTCTGAATAAATTCCTGAATGGCTTCTTCATAGACAGCGGCCAGAACCACAATCGCCACGTTTTCCGAAAACGCCCCGGAGCCCTCAACGCCGGTAATGCTGTCAACCCATGAAAGCTGTTTGGCATGGATCGCCTCGGTAAGGGAGATGGACTTATCCAGCGTCTTGGTGGTCACGTTCAGCGGATCTAGCTTGTCGATAAGCCCGCCGAGCATTTGTTTGGACGAAACAAGCCGGGAGACTTTCAGCAGGGACGAAATGTAGGAGTTCACGTTGGCCCCGGTGAGATCCTTGCAGCAGTTCTGATAGGTCGCTTTCGTGTCGAAGATATGGCAGCGGGACTGTTCGCCCTTGAAGATCTCGCATTCCTGGGTTTCCGCCTGCTCTTCCTCCGTGTCTCCGGTTCCGCCGCACGTCATGTCCTGCACCATGAAATCAACGGCCTGCAGCACCGCCGATGTCCGGGCAAGATCCTGAGTGAAGTTCTGGTCATCGTCAAAGCCCACGCAGCTTCCCCCCTCGCAGGACTTGATCATGTCGATGCAGGAGGTCTTCTTGGTGACGGCGGTGACGGGAACCTCTTCGTAAGTGCCGCAGTTATAGGTATATTCCCGGAGATAGCAGTTTCCCCCGCTCTCCCCGCCGATCTCGATCCCGGCGGCTTCGTAGTCGATCTCGTCCGCGTCCCGGGTGGTCTGCCTGCATACCGATTTCTTCATGGAACAGGACTTGCCCTCGGCTTCCGCCTTTTTCAGGAGTTCATCGCAGCTCTGATCCAGATAGTCCTCGGAGGGAGACAGCACCGATTCGCCGGAGACCTTCACCGTCCGGCAGAGCGGGTTTATCTCGGTCATGACGTATTCCCCGGATGCCTCGTCATAGCCCCTGACGTTCTTGAAGGGCGATGGCGGGAAGGCGGAGCCGCAAACGCTGTGGCCGTTTTCCAGCACGGCGCAGTAGTCCCCGTCCGCGGTTTCGGTCATGTTTTCCGGCAGGGAGGAGCAGTAAACCAGACCCTCCTGGGTCTTGCTGTTCCAGTCAATGCCGTTGGCGATCTGAATGCACTCGTCCGGAGTCCAGGTGTCGTTGAGGATCGCCTTTGAAGGGTCGTATTCGGCCCGGAAGTGGAGATACCCGTCACCGGCCCCGGAAACGGTCACGATCATCTCAATGTTGTAAACGTCCCCCTCGGAGGCGTTTTTGAAATACTGGGTGATGTCGTTGGCGGGCTTTCCGGCGGAACCGTAAAATTCGCAGTCGGTAACATTGCCTTTTTCGGGATCATCGACCTTCTGACCCGTGAAAATATCCACCGCGGGAGCCAGGTATTTCTTTTCCGTCATGATGTTCGCCCCGCCGCAGCCGCCGTTGGGGCAGGGAGACGAAAGCTCCCTGAATATAAGCCAGGGAGCCAGGCAGGAGCCGTTTACGGTTTTCAGCTTGCAGAGGTTTTCCATGTCGGGGTGAGGTTCCGGGGGAACCGTCCTGGCAATAACGCCGTTTTTGCCGCTGACGCCGACCATTTCATCAGATCCGGCGTTTTCCCCGGGGGCGTACCAGTAGTTTCTCACGGGAAGCTGCGGGCGGGTTTTCCAGACTGGGTGAGCGTAATCCGGAGTCTCGTCTTCTTTATAAACATAGAGAGCCAGCACGTCATCCCACTTGGCGTTATCCAGCACCACCTTTTCCAGGGCGTCCGGGGAGTCTATGCGGATCTTGCCGATCCGGCGGTAGCCGAGGCAGCTCGCTTCCGGTTTGAGGTAGTTGTCCTGCTGGTATCCCACCGAGAAATTCACGCATTTTTTCAGGGATTCATCGGTGCAGCTCTGATCGTGGGACTGGCATACGCAGGGCTTCAGAGCAATGGGATACACCGGGGACACCTCGGATATTACCTTCACATCGTATTCGTGCTTCACGGTGCAGGAGGCGGAGGTGTTCAGGTATTTGAGACAGGTTTTGTTTTCGCCGGAGTACACGGTTTTTGAAGAAGTGGTGTACTCGAAGCCGTCCTTGCACGCGTCCGTGAAAGTGTTCATGACGCTGCTGGGGTCATTCGGATCGAGGGCTTTCCGGAGAATGTTCACGTCCGGATCGTTGGAAAGATCCGCGATGCCGTTTATGACGTTGCTCCGGGAAATTCCGTAAAGAATGCTGGCCCGGGCGGCTGACTGCCCGGCGGTTTCCCCCTGCCCGGAGGCGGCTACCTGATTGCCCTTGTCGGCTGCGGCGGAGATCCTTTTCTGCTCTCCGGCGGCCTTTGCTTCTTCCAGGAGCTTCTTTTCCTCCTCTCCCCCCAGATCGGCAAAATCCCCGTCCTGGGCTGACATTCCGGAGGTGTAGTTTCCGGATCTGATGGCTATTGTTCCGTCCGATGACGCCTGAAATTCAAAGGGAACGTCCTGAAACAGGGTCTTGATGTCCGACTGGGCCTTGTCAAGGTTCCCTTCCAGACTGCCCCGGCTTTCCAGTTCCCGGGATTTCCCGCTGCGAACGGTGTTCAGGCTGTCTATGTCCTCGAAAGCCTGGGCTCCCTCCCCGCTGGCGTTCTTGCCGTACACATAGGGCTTTTCGGTTTCCTCCGCGGTTCCGGCTCCTTCGGTTCCGGTTCCGTCCGCCAGGGCTCCGGCTGCGGGCATGAGCCCCACGGCGGCAATGAGATAGCGGGCCATGATCCGCCCGGCGATGTTGTCAATTCTGAGCATAGCTGTCTCTGTTCAATTCTGCTGTGAAGGAAAGTTTTATTAAAAACTCTCCCGTCTGTTCAAAATATGAGCGGATTTCCCGGCGGAACGCCCCTGCTCCCCGTGTGACTGAAAGCAAATTCCGTAATTCTGCTTTCATTTTCCGTTTCTGCCGCTTCCGGTTTTCTTCCTCTTTCCTGCCCCGCTTCCGCTTTCCGGCGGCTCCGGCCCCGGACGGGGAGGAACGCATCTAGTATAAAACCCTCCGCCCCGGCGCAATCCCGGAATCGGTACACAAAGCAGATCCCCGGCGGCAGTTTCTTATGACCCATTTCACGGAAAAAGATGCGGAGCCGTGACTTCTGTATTAAAATTTAATAAAATTTATTAATATTTAATACACCCGGAGAAAGACATGGCCGAAAAACAGAAAAAGACCGCTCCGCGGGGGAGCCGGGAAATAGTTTCCGTTTCCATGACCAGCAGGGACAGAAGAAAGCTGCGGGAGCTGGCGGCAAAGCATGAAACGACAGTTTCCGCCCTGCTGGCGTCCCTGGTAAGGGAACGTTACGAAGCCGAGTTCGGCGGGGAAAAGCAGGAAAAGCAAGGATAAAGCAGAAAAGGAAGGTTTAAGCATGGCAAAGAGCATGACAGAGGACGAAGTTCGCGACAAGGCCCGGGGCATTCTCGGATTTGAGGACAGGGAAGGCGTAAGAGCCGGGGTCGGACAGCTTACTACTTTTAATCAGCTTGGCTTTGCGGGGATTCCCGACAAGCCGGACGGCTGGTATCTGCCGGACAATCACGCGGATGCCGCCATTGTTCTTGAAACAAAGGCTTCTCACATCGCCCTGGGAAGCAAGCAGGCCGAAGAAGTTCTGAAGAACGTCCGGATCGTTGAAACCCAGTATCCGAAGGTTGTCGGCATTCTCTGCAACGGAACGGATGTCCGGGTCTTCAAAAACCATGAAGAAGCGGATACGGTGAAAACCCTGCAGCGTCTTGAATACTATGTTTCCCTGTTCGCGGCCGATGCGATAGACAAGGAGCGTATATATGAGTCCAGTGCAAAAAGTCGGTTTTGAGCAAAAATCAAAGTCACGAAGCCTTTATTTTAGCCATTTGTTATCTTGCAAAATGCCTTGTTTTGACTTTTTGCACCAGACTCATCAATATAATTGTAAATGCGTACAATTATATTTAGATTACTGTCAAAAATATCGCTCTATGTTCACATGTTAAGATGAATATCAAACAACAAAAATGTCAAAAATTAAGAGTCCATACAATGCTTCAATAACTCGAGAACAGTTTTTATTTTTTGAAACAAGAACCACTGCTCGACTATTAAATGAAGGATTCAGTAAAGATGAAGCTATTCAAAAGATTATCGAAGAGAATCTGTTTCAGTATCCGACAGAAAAATCTATAAGGAAGATGGCTAATTGCTGTCTTCGTCGCTTAGAGTGTCTTGGGGATAATTCCATTATCAAAATGCTGGCAACACGTCCTGCGGATGAGTCTAAGCAAATATGCCTTTATGCCATGATGTGCCAATATCGCCTGATTTGGGATTTCATGATTACCGTTATCGGAGAGAAGTATAAGAAATTTGATACGTCTTTCGGAAAAATGGACTTAAACGTATTTTTTATGCAGCTTCAGGAACAGGACGACTGGGTTGCTGCATGGACTGATGCCACTATTGGCAAATTAAAGCAGGTTATCAAAAAAATTCTGGTGGAGAATCAGTATCTGGATCATGCGGATGCTGATCATATCAATCCCGTGCTCATCAGCTTCGATTTGGAAAACGCCATCCGCGCAGCCGGAAAGGAAGTGGCCTTACCTGCTTTCAACTGTTTGTTGTGAGGTTTTTATGTGTTTAAAGAAGAGACTGGACAGTTTGCGTTCACTGATAGTTACCCCTGAATTTCTTGAGGGGAAAGGTTTATCCAATGAAGTCAACATCAGAATTTTCTGTTATGACCCGCAGGATGAACTTAAAGTCAGATACTTTATAGACAATAAGCTGGTTACAGACACAAGCCTGATGTGCCGCATTAAGGAATACAACCTGTATAAGGTTTTTCTCTCTATCTGCGATGATAAAAGAATCACCGACAGAATTGCCGGACAGGAGGAGAAAAAAGGAAAACAGTTTGTGCTGGATCAGCTGAAACGCATGGCAAGCAATACCGCCTTCATATCCAAAATGCAGTATGAGCCTCATCTGCCTGGTGATGTAATTCTGGTAACCGGCGTCGGAGCGGCGTTTCCTTTTATCAGAGTGCACTCTCTGCTGGAAGCAATGCAGCCGTGTTTCTCGGATGTGCCCATTCTCGTAATGTATCCGGGATCCTTTGATGGAAGATATGTAAAGCTTTTTGACAAGCTTAACGCTAACCCGTACTACCGTGCGTTTAATGTTGTTTAATAGAGGTGAATTATGATAATCGAGCAGATGTTTCAAGAGGACATTAACCGTAAGATTAACGGCGTGGTAAAGGTTGATCAGGATGCCAAGGATGTGCTCGTTCAGGAACTTAACGAATATGTCATTACCCGGGAGCTGAAAAGGCACTTTCGGGATTTTTTTAATAACTACCTTGATTCCTTTAATGAAAGAACTGCGGATATCGGTGTCTGGATTTCCGGCTTTTTCGGCAGCGGTAAATCGCACTTCCTGAAAATTCTTTCCTATCTTCTGAAAAACGAAGAGATTGACGGCATTAAATCAGTAGAACGATTTCGTAAAAAGTTTGCTGGAGATGCGCTTTCATTTAATAGAATTGAAAACGCCACAAAGAATGAAACCGACACAATCCTCTTCAATATTGATATTGAGGGTTCCATCAATAAGGATAAAACCGCTGTTCTGCGTGTTTTTGCCAAGATGTTTTATAACTTTCTGGGCTTTTACGGCGAAGATCTGAAGGTGGCGAAGCTTGAGCAGTTCATCTCCAAGCAGGGCAAAACAAAAGAGTTTTGTCGTGTCTTTGAAGAAAAGAACGGGGCCCCGTGGTTAGAATCCAGAGATTCCTATGCTTTTTTTGAAGATGATGTGGTAGCCACGCTGCAGGAAGTTCTCGGCATGAGCGAACAGGCAGCAAGAAACTGGTTTAACGGTACTGAATCCGTTGAAACTTCAATTGCTCAGCTCGTTTCCGAAATTAAGGATTATGTGGATGCCAAGCCGAATAATTACCGCCTTCTCTTTATGGTGGATGAGGTTGGTCAGTACGTTGGCGAGGATACAAATCTCCTGATTAACCTGCAGTCCCTGGTTGAAAAGATCGGGAGCGAATGCAACGGAAAAGTCTGGGTAGTATGCACCGGACAGGAAGCTATTGATGAAATCATCAAGGCTCGTGAAAATGAGTTTTCCCGTATTCAGGCACGTTTTAAGACTCAGCTTAAGCTGTCATCTTCGTCCGCCGGAGAAGTTATTCAGAAACGTATTCTGCTTAAAACCGGGGCGGCCGAATCTGAGCTGGGACAGGTATACGGCAGCAATGACTCTGTTCTCAGAAACCTGTTTTCATTCGTTGATGCCAAGTCTGATATCAAGGGCTATAACGATCCTGAAGATTTTATTAAGAACTTCCCGTTCGTGCCTTATCAGTTTATCCTCCTTCAAAATGTTTTTACTGAAATCAGAAAACACGGCAATACCGGCAAGCACCTTTCCGGCGGAGAAAGATCTCTGCTCTCAGGCTTTCAGGAAGCGGCTCAGAAAATTGAAAATCGGGATGAGTTTGCTCTGGCTCCATTCCATCTCTTCTACGACACTGTTCATTCATTCCTGGACAGCGCTATTCGCCGTGTCATCGAAAGAGCGGATCAGGCAGCCGCCGACGGAAACGGACTGGAAGCGCAGGATGTTGATGTTCTGAAGCTTCTCTACCTCATTCGCTACGTGGATGATGTAAAAGCCAACATCGACAATATTGTTATCCTGATGGCTGACGACATCCGTCTTGACAAGATTAACATGCGAAACCGGGTACGCGAATCACTGAATCGTCTGATGAAGGAGAATTACATCGGCCGTGTCGGAGAAGTCTATAACTTCCTTACTGATGAAGAACAGGACATTCAGCGGGAAATCAAAAACACCCCGGTGGCGACCGCGGATATTGTTGCATACATAGCTCGGAAGATTTTTTCCGATATCTACCCCACCAGAAAATTCCGCTATGGCAAATATGATTTTCCTTTTGACCAGAAGGTTGATGATACTGTGGCTGGCGGCCAGCTCAATGGCGGTATGCAGCTTCGCATTTTGACTATGGCTGCGGATGCCAATGAAAAGACTGATCTTTACCTGCGTTCCACACCTAGGGAGCAAGCGGTAATTGTCCTTGCTGAAAATTCCTACTTCGAGTCTATTGAAAATGCGATGAAGATTCGCAAGTTCATTAAGCAGAAGAATGTTTCTCAGCTCGCCAAATCAGTGCAGGATATCATCCTTAATCACCAGGCGGAAGCAGCAAGGTATGAAGCGACAGCTACCGAGGAACTGAAAAAGGCCATTATTGAAGGCCGCTGCTATGCTTCATACGAAAGTCTTACAATTAAATCCGGAGATGCAAAGAGCGTAATCGATCAGGTTCTGGAATATCTGGTATCCCATGTTTACGAGCATTTGGCACTGATCGAAAAGAACATTGAAAGCGATGCAGACATTCTGGGTATCCTTAATGGCAGTGACATCCTCACTGGCATGGAAGCTAATCGCGGCGCGGCTGCTAAAGTTGAAAAGCGTCTTGAAATGCAGAAAAAACAGAATTTCTCCGTAACCATGTCGGACATTCAGTCATTTTATCAGGCAAAGCCTTATGGCTGGAAGGAACTTGATATCGCTGCCTTGGTGGCTCTTCTTATCCACGACCAGAAGGTTACCGTCAGATATGGCGGAACCACAATTCAGCCGGATAATCCGAAGCTTGTTGACATGCTCCGTAAAAAGAGCGAGACCGGCAAAACAATCATTGAAATTCGCATGGCCGTTTCTGTGCAGAATATCCGTGAGGTGAAGGACTTCCTTCACGATTACTTTGATGAGATGGATGTACCGGATGACGAGGACGGTCTCATTGCCCATATCGTTAAAAAATTCTCTGATGAACAGACTCACTATGAAAGCCTGCTGACCCGTTATGCCGGGCATAACTACCCAGACAGAGTATTGGTGGAACAGGCTGTTGTCTTAACGAAGAATATCCTTTCTCATAAGACAGACAATATTGCTCTTATTGACAGCATTATCAAACAGGAAGACAGCTTGTATGAAATAAAGGATTCTCTCCAGAATGCGGAGGATTTTTTCAGAAGCCAGGTTAGTCTGTTTGATGCGGCTGTAGCATATGACCGTGATGTCAGTGTAGATCAGGAGTACTTCGACAGGAATGCATCCGCCCGTGAAGATCTGAATCAGATCAGGCTCATTACCGCAGTTTCTGAAGGGAACAAATTTAATTACAAGAGAATCCCGGAACTCAACGAGCTTATGAGCAGGGTTAAGGAAGTTCACGACAAAATGCTGGAGGAGAAGCGTCAGGAAATTACTGAGAACGTAAATGAGTGCCTTAATGCAATCCATGAAGCCTCTTCCGGTAAAGACGATCTTCGCTGTCGTGCTGTAGTTGAGAAGGCTGAAACTTACTTTGCCAATAAAAAGCAGGAGATTGGCGACACTAAGGTACTGAGGCTTCTTGATGGCTTAATTCAGCAGATGGGCCAATACAAAGATAATGCAGTTATCTCAATCGAAGCCTGCCTTAAATCAAAAGAATTTACCTCGCAAAAGCCGGGAGATAACTTGGAAGAGAAGCAGGGGCAAATGCCGAATCCGATTAAGCCTGCGGAAGAAACAGTGGAACCGCAAAAAGTTATTAAGACTGTTTCAAGAATGGTGTTATTCCCGGGCAAAACTTTTGAGACAGACGAAGATATCGATCATTATGTCGAGAAGATCCGTGCAAATCTGAAGAAAATGCTTAATGACTGCGACGCAATCAAACTCAATTAAGGATTTAGAAGTTTATGGACAAGAATGCAATTAAGAAATTTGCCATATGGGCAAGACGAGAACTTATTGAGCGTGTATCTCAGCGGGCAGCCATGTACGGGATTACCGCAGTAGATCATGGAGATCCGGCTGCCGAAAGTGTAAACGGCCGTCTGCTTAGCGAAAGTGAAAAGAAACAGCGCAAAACACTTATCAGCAGCATCAACGAAAAGGGCTTTGAACAGGTTATAGAGGAAGTAGCCTACACCTGGTTCAACCGTTTTGCTGCCTTGCGTTTCATGGAAGTTAACGGGTATCTCCCCAGTCACATTCGTGTATTCACCAACGATGCCGGAGAGTTTAAACCTCAGATCTTAACGGAGGCCATTCATCTGGATTTGCCTGGTCTTAACATGGATAAGGTCTATGAACTCGAGAATGCCAGCAAGACGGAAGAGCTTTTCAAATACCTTCTTGTGGTTCAATGTAATGCCCTGAACAGTATTCTGCCAGGCATGTTTCAGAGAATAGACGATTACACCGAACTACTGTTGCCTGATAATCTGTTAAGAGAAGGAAGCGTAATTGAAAAGTTAATTTCGAGTATCCCAGAAGATAACTTTAACGTAGCTACAGAAAATGGCCAGATTGAAATTATTGGTTGGCTTTATCAATACTACATTTCTGAAAAGCATGATAAAGTTGTAGATCCTCTTCATGGAAAAGTTGTTAAAAAGGAGGAGGTTCCTGCAGCCACCCAACTTTTTACTACTGATTGGGTCGTGCGTTATTTAATTGATAATACTGTAGGCAGATTCTGGGTAGAACGAACCCCAAACAGCCCTTTAGTGGAACAGCTTACGTATTTTGTTAAGCCAAAGAATGGAAAATTAAATACTGTTGACGAAAAAATTACGCCTCAAGATGTTACCGTATTAGACCCATGCGTTGGTTCTGGACATTTTCTCATCTATGCGTTTGATGTTTTAATGAAAATCTATGTGGAGTATGGATATTCTGAACGAGATGCTGCTGCTGAAATCATAAAATCTAATATTTTTGGTCTTGATATCGATGGACGAGCAACACAACTTGCATACTTTTCTGTAATGATGAAAGCCCGTCAGTATGACCGACGTTTCTTTACAAAAGGAATCCAACCCCACATATACGAAATACAGGAAAGTAATTGTATCGATTCTGCAGCAGTTGAAGTTTTTTGTGAAAATGATGCAGAATTAAGAAAAGATACTCAATTATTGATTGAGACATTAATTGACGCAAAAGAGTATGGTTCAATCATTCAAGTCCCATCTATTAATTTTGCAAAAATTAATGACCGATTGATGAATATTGAGAATACATTGCATGACAATTATTTCAATGGTTATTTTAAATCGCTAATAAAAACCGCCGAAGTGTTGAGCAACAAATACGCGGTTGTTGCAACAAATCCTCCGTATTTGAATAAATTCGATTCAAAACTTAAAAGTTTTATTGTAAACAACTACGCAGATTATAAAGGCGATCTTTTTAGCGTTTTCATGTATCAAAACTTCCGTTACTGTAAGAAAGATGGATTTACGGGGTTTATGACACCTATGGTTTGGATGTTTATTCAAACTTATGAGAAGCTAAGAAAATTTATTATCGATAAAAAAGAAATAGTCACTCTTATTCAAATGGAATATTCTGCATATGAAGAAGCTACCGTTCCGATATGCTCGTTTGTATTACGTAATGGAAAGATGAATTTAAAGGCTCTGTGTTTCAAACTTTCAGATTTTCGCGGCGGAATGGCTATTCAAAATCAAAAAGTCTTAGAAGCTCTTTGTGATCCTTGCTGCGGTTATTTTTTTGAATCAGAGCAGGATAATTTTTCAAAAATTCCAGGGAGTCCGGTGGCATATTGGGTAAATGAAAAATGTATTCATGTTTTTAATAATAAAAACATAGCTTATTATGCTAAAACAAGAAATGGAATGACTACTGGGTGTAATGATATTTTTATGCGTAATTGGTTTGAAGTAAGTATAAATAATTGTTTTTTTACTTCATGCTCAAGTGATAATGCCAAACAATCAAAAGCAAAGTGGTTTCCATACAATAAAGGTGGTGCATGTCGAAAATGGTATGGAAATATGGATTATGTTTTAAATTGGTATAATGATGGATTTGATTTAAAAAAATTTAATCATTCAATATTAAGAAATCAAAATTACTACTTTCGTTCATGCTTAACTTGGTCGTTAACAAATAGTAGTAAGTTTGGTGTTCGTTTTAGACCGAATGGTTCACTATTTGATGTTAATGGAATGTCTTTATTTTGTAATAAACAAGATGATGAATTGTATATTCTTGGATATTTAAATACTAAAGTTTCAAATTTTTTTATTAGGGTTATAAATCCTACAATTTCGAATCAAGCTGGAGATATAGATAAATTGCCTGTTATTGTATCTGCTAGTGATAACGATACAGTTGTTTCGTTTGTAAAATATTGTATTAAAGCATCTAAAGAAGATTGGGATTCTTTTGAGACATCTTGGGATTTTAAAGAGCATCCTTTTCTTGCATCTGCAACAAAAGGTGACAAAGAAAAAAACATTAAGCAGTCATTTAAGACATGGAATGAAGTTGCTGAGAGTCGTTTTTGTAAACTTAGAGAAACAGAGGAAGACTTAAACCGTATTTTTATTGATATTTATGGCCTGCAAGATGAATTATCACCGAATGTTGACGATAGTGATTTGACCGTCCGTACAGCCGATTTGCAACGTGACGTTAAAAGCTTTATTTCATATGCCGTAGGATGCATGTTCGGCCGTTATTCTCTCGATATCCCCGGTCTTGTTTACGCCGGCGGAATTTGGGATCCTTCCAAATACACCACATTCCCCGCTGATGACGACGCCATTCTTCCAATCTGCGATGATGAATATTTTGAGGATGACATTGTTGGCCTTTTCGTTACCTTTGTTGAAAAGGTGTACGGCGAGGAAACTCTCGAAGAAAACCTTCAGTTCATCGCTGACGCTCTCGGAGGGAAGGGCTCATCACGTGAGATCATCCGTAATTACTTCATGAACGGCTTCTATGCTGACCACGTAAAAGTCTATCAAAAACGTCCTATCTACTGGCTTTTTGACAGCGGCAAGAAGAATGGCT
>Ga0256407_10004558_pt1 | contig 23029 bp, 27 predicted proteins | sample RumenRJG_04DNA_FD_193489 | JGI IMG/M metagenome (GOLD analysis project Ga0256407, IMG submission 193489) | Bovine rumen microbial communities from Lethbridge, Alberta, Canada - RJG_04 | ecosystem: Host-associated > Mammals > Digestive system > Stomach > Rumen | place: Canada: Alberta... | reverse complement strand
TTTTTTTATATTACTTTTTTATCCATTTTGCATATAATACATCAAATATATTAAACCAACTAAAATGTTCATTATCTTGAATGTACGTATAATAAGCATTTCGAATAGCATTTAATTTTGCATTTTCAGTATTTTTTAAATCATAACCGACTTGTATTGGCATTTGAAGATTCATTGCTCTTTTATAAAGTAAATCATATAAATCTTGTTTGCTTAAAATTTTAGCCTTTTCAGTAAAAAATGAAAATTCCGTATCATATGCTTTTTTATTCTTTTCATTTGCAACACTAACTTGATTAATTACATCATTTCCTTTTTCATTAAACGAAAAAAACATTGGTGTTATGTCATGATTTTTATATTGTGTCAAAACAAACCCGACACGCTTATAGAAACGTATCTTATCTTCCAATCTCTCTTGTGTCATATACAACATTGCATAATCTAACCCGTATTTACCATGTAACTTTTTAAGCCATTCGACAACAAAATTCATCAATATCGTCCCATAACCCATATTATGCAAATTTGCATTAATACCAACAGAATGAATATAATAACAAGGATGGTTTACCATAAAATAATCCATTGTTGTAATGGTGGCTTCACCAATGATTTCATAATTCAAAATAAGATTAAATTTAATTGATTCCCCATCACTTCGGATTTTAAACATTATTTGCTCGTTATAATGTACATAACCAATTAAACCAATTTGAAATTTAAAATCTACCATTTTTTTAATATTTAATTGTTTTTTTTTGTTGGACAAAGATAAACACATTTTTTCAAAAAAACAAATTTAATATGTTAAAAAAACATAAAAAAACCCACTATTAAAAAATAGTGAGTTAAAAACAAATTAAAAATCACGCATTAATTTCTGTTTATGCAATTATATGCATTAGTAGTAACAACAATAACCTTTGACAACTTGAAAATATCATTTATGTCATAACAATTAAGATAACTCATTGCGCTTCTAAGGAAATGTGCCATCTTTTTAGACCATTCTTCAACAGTACCATCTACAACAAATAATTTGGCTATTCCTTCTTCAACCTTTTCAGCAACACCCATATCTTGTTGCCCAAACTTTGATGCCATTCCATAAAATTTCTTCATAAATCTAGCATCCTTTCCGTCTATAAGGAATCTTCCATTTCCCTTATATTCAAAATTGTCTTGCATCATAAGTTGCATACCATTATGCTCAATTGTCTTACCATCCATTGCCAATTCAAGACACGGTGACGCACTTTCCATTTTTCTACCGAAAATACCACCAATCATTACAAAATCAGCACCAAGGCACAATGCTTTAATTACATCACAGAAATCTCTAATACCGCCATCAGCAACGATATAAGGGCATTTTGCATGAGGATTCCCAAATAAAATCTTTTCCCTTTCCTTTACTGTATCTGAAATCAGACTAGCAATTGGATAATTTATGCCGCTATTTGTTGAAGTCACACAACCATCACCGCCTCCTATGTTCAATCTGACATAATCTGCACCACATTTTGTCGCATGATAATATGTTTCTGGATTTGCAATATTGCCAATCATTACAACAAGTTTATCACCATAATGTGCCTTCGCTTCTCTTACCCGTTCAAACAGATTCGCCATATGACCATTTGCCATATCAATAAGCACAAATGCCTTATCTTCAATTTTAGTCTTTGCCTTATTCTTGCAAAATATTTCTTCAAATTCATCAAATGAAAACGCAGCCCATCTACCTTGGCAAGCAAATTCAAATCTTGTGAATGCATCATACTTTATATTTCTTGGAAGAATTGGTATAATCTTGTTATCTTCGTACATAGTTATGTTATCAGCATTCACAACACTTGTCATTGGTGCGGTAAAAATGGGAAGCATACCATTTTTGAAAGGATTTGCTTCTGCTCTATGCTTCAATGTACTGATTGGTGAAGGAACAATCGACACATCATTGTATGAATATTTCAATTCAGTTTCTATATAACCCATATCTTATTTCATTATTTTCCAGTGCTACCGAAACCACCATCACCTCTTTCTGTTTCAGAAAGTTCTTCAACAACCTCAATGTTTACTGTTGGATGATGCATAAACACCATTTGACCTATCTTGTCACCAACATTATATGGTGCATACTTTAATTCTCTAGCATTATTTTCAATTTCATTGACAACCATTTGTCTTTGTTTTGCTGCCTCATCCATTGCGCTAAACAAAACTTGTTGGAAAGGTTTCAATGTATAACTATACTTAGCCAATCCCTTGAACAACGCATTGTTGTAAGCCTCTTGACCTTTAAGTTCCTTATACATATTTAAACTATCCCTATTCTTGAATCTGAATTGGATTTCACCACGATAAATCGCTGAATCCGCAATGCCGACACTATTTGTCAAATAGCAGTCAGTCTTGCAATTAGAACTTCTTGGAAAAAGGAATTGTCCAACATTAAAATCTGATTCAAAGGCAAGACCAGTATGATATATATACAAATCTTTCTTTTCGTCATATTCAACATCAATAGCGGTCAAATCCATTCCAACATCACCATTGTGCGCATATGTTGGTATTACTGCCCTATCATCAAGTTTCTTTAACTTAATGTTTAATGTCTGCCTTTCTATAATTTCATCAACTTCTTCCAAGGCTTTTTCTAATGTCTTTTTCTTTTTATTGCTCATTAATTCAAATATTTTATTTACGTATTTCATTATTTTCCAAACATAGCCTCCAATGGTATCAGTTCGTTTGCTTGCCTTAAAACAACGGTAATTGGTCTTGATGCCCAACGCTGTTCATCATTGCTACCCTTGTCACATCCAAGAATTGCCTCTATTTCCTCAGTATCAAACGTAATGCCCAATTCGTTTGCCAATGCAATTGACCTTGCGCCAAATCTAAGTGCAACAATCTTTGGATTGAATTTGAAGCCATTTTGTGTTTTAACATACATGTCAATCTTTGATAAATGCTGCAAAAGACAAACCTTGACCAACTTGTTCTTTTCAACTCTTATTTTTTCTGGTAGCAACTCGTTTATTTTCAACGCAAATGGTGTCAATGTACGAAGTACAATGTTCAATAAAGAACCTTCATATCCCATACCTAATGAATTCTCCAAAGCAAATGTACCATTAATTAACTTGTCTTTAATCTCTCCATCGATTTTTGAAACATCAACACCAACTTCTTCTAGTTTCTGTTTGAAAATCGAATAATTCTTCTGTTTAAGTTCATCTGTAATTGTCATAATTCTGTTTTTGTTTATGTGTTTTGTTCTGTTGCAAATATATAAAACTTTTTTCTGAAAAACAAATTTTTTTTATTTTTTTTTAACACTTTAAATTTTTATTTCATAATTTTTTTTTATATATTTGTAAAAAAATAATATATGAACGAAAATATTAAACTTTTTTTAAGTTTTATCTTTTTTATCATTTTTTGCTGCATTTTTCATATGATGCCGATGATAATTGAATCTGTAAAAGAATGTAGGCGAACAAACAAAATAAAAAAAATTGTTTTTGGCGGTCAAAATAATTACAACAATATAGTTCAATATTTCATTAGAGTATTAAAAGAAGAAAATATATTAAATGACTTTGTTGAAGAATTTAATTCACCAAATGGTATCAAAACAAGACGGCAAAACAATTATCCATTTAAATTAAATGATTTTATATCATACATGTTACTAGTAAACAGGAAACCTTCTTTTTTTTTCCAATGTATTAATCAGTCATTTATATGGAAAAATAGTAAAAAAGGGTTTGAATTTTGGAAATTCAAAGCATATTATTTATCAGAAAATTACGATTCAAAATTACTAGAAATAGATTTTAAAAAATAAAAAAAAATATGGAAAAATTATTATTGATATTATCTTTTGTTTTAATGTGTGTTGTTGGTTTTATTGCTATTGAATTAATTAAAGGGTCTTTTGAAATAAAAAATCAAAACAAAAAAGAAACAAAAGAAGAAAAAATAATAAAAACCTTCATTAGAATTATGAAAAATGAAAACTTGTACAATTGTTTTATGAACAATTTCAATTCTGTTGAAGGCATTAATTTAAGGAAAAAAAATAATTTTCCAATAGACATTAAAGATTTCATCATATTTTGTTATAATGAAACTTTAGAATCTACTAGGAAAAACTTTTTTAATATATGTTTGGATAAAGCATTCTTGTGGGCTATAACAAAAGAAAAACATGCATTTTGGATGGATAAAACATTTTTGTTATCAAAATATGACAATAAAATATTAAGCATATAAAAAATGAGCAGTCAAATAAATGGCTGCTCATTTTTTTCTATTCTTCATTTATTATTTCTCTCACTTTGAATAATTTATCAAATTCTTCCCAATTCTTGTATTTGCTATTGAAAATTGGTTTCCAATATACAGAATCTTCGAAAATTCTTATCAATAAGTCATCATCAAACTGTTTTTGAATACACCATATGCATTGTTTATTATCTGTATTATACTTAGATTGAAAGTAAAATGAATCAAGTTCATTTTCTTTAATATATATATTAACTTTCTTAAAAAAACCAACGCCATTTACACCACCTTTTTTCTTGATAACAGTAATCATGACACCATCCATTAAACTAAGGTCATAATTATTGAAACTTGTTATTTTCGTTTTTCTAAAAACTATATATTTTTTCAAATAATATCTGTTTCTATGCAATTTATTTAACATAAAATTAATCAATTCTTTCCAAAAAGGTATTATAATTACCTTTGTTTTTTCAAAATGTTTATAACCTTTATTTGGTAAAAAACGATTAACAATTTCAACATAATACCGAGCCAACGGCAAATTTGTCAATGTTATTAAAAATGCAAGAACCAACAATGGGGTTAAAGCATAAATAAGCATTACTTTATCTATATTCATATATCTACTTATTATATTTTTTTGCAAAGATACTATTAAAAATTCACAATTCCAAATTTAATTTGTTAAAAAAACAAAAAAAATGGTAATGGTATTTTTTTTACCATTACCATATATTATCAATCCAATTTTTTGAGTTTGCCAAAGAAATCCTCTTTCATTTCATTAAGTCTTGTAATTTCATTTATCTTCTCATTCATACTGTTAACTGCATTGATTCCAATTGTTCTGAAAGCCTCTCTTCTCATATTTTGGGCAATTATCTGATTGGCATCAATACTTTCTTGAAGTCCTTTTTCCGCATCAGAATTAACACCTTTCGCTGCCATAGACATATTGCTATAATTATTATTAATTGGTATTGAATATTGTCCTAAATTATTTATTTTATTAAAATCTGGAAATTTTTTTCTTGCTTCACTTTCACAAATACCAATATGTTCTTTTATATAAGTTTCATTATTTAATTCATTTTTATTACTGCCATGAGCAATAACGAAAACATAATATTTGCCATTTATTTCAGTATCTTTTGGCTGATAACATAAATTACATTGGTAGCAATTAATTTTAGGCTTATCATCTTCTTGTTTATTTTTTTTACCTTCTTCGATAGGTTTGAAATCTGTTCTACCACATGGACATTTATAATAATAATTACCATTTGCTTTTCCAGTGTTAAAATCATATAATGGTAATGGATTATGCCCTACTGTATTTTCTTTAATAGTAAAAGTTTTTTTATTACCTTTGACATATGTTTCATCATATAATTTAAATAATTTTTCTGGAATTGCAAAGAAATACCTTGCAATGGTATTTCCACTTCCACTATTTATATAATCTCTTGATGCATTGATTATAATGTTCTCTATACTTTCATAATTGGCAAAATTTCGGCAAGTATATGCAGCAGTTGTAATATCAACCAATTTAAACTCACCAGCCATTTTATCTATTTTTTTAAGGAAATTATAACTTAAAAAATCACCATTTTCATTTAATCTTATAAATGGAACTCGTTTATTTTTCTTGATAACATCCAACAATTCTGGATAATGTTCTTTTATTGCTGAAAATGGCATTTCAAGAATATTTTTAAATTCTTTATTATAATCACATTTAAGGTCTTTACAAACTGCTTTATAGTCTATAGCAAAACTTCTTAATTGCATATACATCAACCTCATTAATTCATCATCCCTATCAGCAAGTAACCACATCAAATTCTTTTTATCATTAGATTGTTTTGAATTAGGATATTTAATTTCATCACCTTTTGCATAACAAGCATGTTTAACTAAACAAGTATTCCAAGCGGGACATCTATGTGCAGATACAAAATTAACAATCAAAGCATTTTGAACTTTTGAGTTTCCAACAGAAAAACTAGGCATATCTTTGACTTTGAATGTCATACCATATTTTGTTTCAAAATAAGTATCGACAATGTTTTTTAACATTGCAAATTCTTGCATCCTTGCATCACCAATCATTTTTCTTGTTTCATTATCCTTTACCCAAGTTTTTCGTTGAGCATCTGATATTGTATCTATACTAAAATTATCTAAATTATATGAGCCATCATCATTAAAAGTTATTCCAAATCTTTTTTCAGACTGATTAGCACCAAAACTTCTGTTATTATCATATAAAAATGTCAAGCCCCATCTATCGATGAAATCTTTCATATTTAATATTTCTTTGTAATCTTTTCTGTCCCTTTTTAATTTAGTAACAAGAAATCTACTTTCATCATCAATATACCCACCATTTTTTAATAAATTTGCAACTTTCAGAACTTTATTTGTAATTTCTTTTGCAATTTCTTTATAATTACTAAAATCATAAACACTTCTTTTTTGTCCTTTTGGAATTTCTGTTGAATATTTATTAAAAAAATTGTGTCTATCCTTAACTCTAGAAGGAACGTTTTTACCAGTTTTATTATATCTCAAGTTAATACCAATTTCATCTGCAATTGAATTAATTTCTTCCTCATTGGTATTATAAAGTTCCATTATTCTGTTAAAAACTTGTTCTTGGGCATATTTTGTTTCATCATTATTAATATATCTTTCATCTTCAAAAATAACGAATCTGTCAATCCAAGAATGTACTATATCTTCAAGCAATAATCTATCCATTTTAAAAAAACGTTTTAATATAAATATAAAAATATTGCAGAAAAAGTTTTTTTTTTCTGCAATATTAATTTAATTACTCAATCACAACATCTGTAATTCCAACAAGTTCAAGATACTTTCTTGCTCTATCCTTGCATACAGTTTCAATGTTATAGGTATCTTTAACAGTATTGTAAAGATTATCTTGCATAATTTTCAATTTATCTGGATTGTTGGCTAACCAAGTAATGTACTTACCCCATTGCTTAACACCCTTGTTTGGGTCTACAAGCAATGAATTACCATCTTCGTGATATTCGTTACCTTTGGTAATCATTGATTTCAAGTCAATTGTATAAGGCCCAAAATTGGATGCAATAATACCCTTATGGAAGAAACCCGCTTCTGAAACCTTTAACTGTGACTTTACTCTATTGAAATCATTTGTTGCCAATGGTACTAACAGAACATCAATATTGTTATAATGTGTCGCATATTCATTAATATCCTTTGTCCAACATCTTCTGTAAGCCTCATCGTTATTTGGATAATTCACTTGTGGATAGAATTTAAGCAAGAAATCCTTGTAATCCTTTGAAACAATGCTGTAATTATCAGTAATAATTTTCTCATATTGATACCATACACTTTCCTCTGGTTTAATAGGTCTTGTTTCAACCTTTCCTGTATCTTGATAACGAATTGTTCTTGTGCCTCTTGTATCAAAACCACATAAAACGAATTGAATCTTATCTAATGTTTCCTTATCAAGTTTTGCAATAATACCATCAAGCAACTTAAAGTCATGCAAGTGGCTTGAACCGCAAATCATACCAAATCTCATTCTGTCTGTTTCTCTTGTGTCTTTTGGTTGAAATTGTTTTTCACTAGGGTCAATTGCATTTGGGAAAACCTTGACATTCTTGTTATATTTCTTGATTTCTTGTGCAAAAATGTCTGTTGTTGTTGAACACATGTCAGCCTTTCTCAAATGTTCAGTAATTGGTATATCCCAACGTTCTGCCCTTGCACTTGCTGACATAGGATGCCAAGTTCCTAAATTCCAATTATCATCAACATCAACAATTGTCTTAACACCAAGGAATTTTGCCAAATCAATCAACTTACAATCCTTATCAAGTTGCTTGTGTATATGAATAATATCATATTTTGATAAAAATTGGTCTAAGTTCTTATTTTGTACAATATCTTGAAGAAACATTATGTCAACATCAAAAATATCTCCCATATGCTCAGATAGCCATCTATGTGGCGAAACTGAACGAAAATAACCACAACCAGCACGGTCTGATGGTACTACTAGTATTTTCACCTTTTTATCCATTATAAAATAATATTTTTATAAAATATATGAAAAAAAATATATAAATCAATATATTTTTCTTAAAAAAATGTATATTTATTTTATTTTTTTTAAAAATTTAAATTATTAATTATTGTTTTTTTAAAAAATAATAATATACTTTATATATATACATTTTAGATATTTTAATATATTTAAAATTTTAAAAAGAAAAAAAGAAAATATATAAAAGAAAAAAAGAAAGAGAAAAAAAATGAAAAAATTAGTAATTGTTGTATCTTCAAGAAAAACCCCAGAAGAAAAGAAAGATTTTATTCAACATCTTATGGACACTTGCTATATTGATGGCAACGAAACAAGTGAAGATGTCATTGATGTTATTTTTAATGTTAATCCAAATGGCGAATCACTGACCAAAGTTTACAATGAAGCATTGGATGAGGGTGATTCAAATTATTTTATCTTTATACACGATGACATAGAATTTTTAAAGAAAGGTTGGGGAAATGAAATTATAAGACTTTTCGATGAACACCAAGATTATGGTATTATTGGTGTTGCTGGAAGTGGTGAATTTGACAAGGATGCTGCTTGGTGGCGTTACAAGGACATTTATGGTCAAGTTTTACACAGAAAGGATGGTGAATCGTGGCTTACAACCTTTTCTCCATTGTTGCCTTGTGATTTAATCAATGTATGTGTTGTTGATGGTCTTTTCTTTGCTGTTGCAAAAGATAGAATTTCAAGCAGATTTGATGAAAAATATGAAGGATTCAATTTCTATGAAATATCGTTTTGCCTTAAAAACTATATTGAAGGAAAAACAAAAATTGGCGTGACAACAAATATTAGAATTGCACATAATTCAGTTGGTGAATTGAAGCCAAATTGGTATGAAAACAGAGATAAACTGAATGAAGAATTCAATAAATATTATCCAATAAAAACTAAACACGATGTCAAAATCAATAGATAACTTAAAATTATCAACGCTGCTTGAATTAAAGCAAGGTGTTGACATTATTCTTGAAACATATGGCAATGAATTGTCAAACTATGCTACAATGTATGGTGACATTAAATTTGAAAATATGTCTGCTGAAACAAGAATGAAATATAACGAAAGACTTAAAGCAAAAAATCTAGAAGATAAAATAATAAATCAAATTGAAAAAATAATTTCTGAATATTATGAATAAATTCTTCAAAAAAATTGCCAATAGAATTTCTTTGATGCTTGCATTTGGCATGAAAGGTGGCGATGATGCAATAACAAATCAATCCACCGACAATACAAATAACAGTATCATCCAAAAGGAAGAAACAAAGAATCTAGGTGAAGCACTTATGAAAGGTGAGGTAACCCAACAAGTGGAAGAATTGAGATATAAGGATTATAGAGTAACAAGAGAAGCCAATAACTATGCATATATTGGTGATGGCAAGGCAATTAAAAAGAAAGTTGCTGCAAGAAAGTCTAAATATATGTTTTATCAAGACAATAATCACGTTTGTGAAGGCGTTGGTCACGAAATGGACAGAATTGGAGAATATAGAACTGACAGATATACATTTTCTTTCGTATATAGGGATATTACCAAATTCAAATTGGAGGCTTATGCCAATTATGGAAGATTTTCAGTTAATGGAAAGGAAATAAAGGTTGAATTATTCTTTGATAAGTCAAATAAAATACCAACAGACCCAGTTTCTTATAAAGTTGTTCAAGAATTAGAGAAAATTTCCAAATTCAACAGCCAATATCAAATTGAAAGGTGCGATATTTGTACAAATCCAGCAATTATGTCATTCATCACATATAAAGCAAATGGTGAAGATGACATAATTCAATATACTATACGCAATTTATCGTATGAAAACTGTATTGATAATGGAATAAGTTATATTTTATCATTTACTTCCAATGATTTTGACCGTGTTGACTTGACTGACAAGTTTTTCAGTAAAAGTGCCTTTGAAAAATATGAGAAAAAAGCACCAAAAGTCCATGATATAAGTTTTTATCAAGAGGAAAGAAAGGAATTTTGCTCTATTTGCGGCAAAGAAATGAATGTTTATGATGCTGATATAACAAAATATGAGTTTGGCAAGCCTATTTGTAAGGAATGTTTGGAAAAATACAATCTGAATAGTTGAAATTTTATTTTTTTTTATTATATTTTAAAAAAAGAATAATATGATTAAAATAGGTATTGAATTAAATGGTGTAATACGAAATATCAACAAACAATATCTGAAATATTACTTAAAGGATATTAATCCAGAATTTGATGATACTGATATTGACTTAAATGCCAATGATTTTGTTGAAAAATTACCATTTCCAAACAAAAGTGACAGAAAAAAGTTTGTTTATGAGGATTATCCTTATGAAATCTTTGGATGTGCTGCACCAATGTCAAGAAATCTTCACACATTCATAAACGGATGGATTCACGAACTCTCAAGCAAGCATGAAGATGATAAATATGATGTTTCTTTCTTTTCACTTGGCGAAGAAGAACTTTCAATTCAATCTACATACTTTTATTTGAGTAAAAGCGGTAGTAGGGTTAGAAGAACATTCTTTCCAAAGGATTATGATGAATTATTTGATGAATATAATATTATTATTACAGCAAATAAAGATATTGCAATTCATTCAAATGAGGACAATTTCATAGTTTTGATTAACAATACAGATAATTCTGAATATAATGAATATGCTGATTATGTTTTTCACGATTTGGAAGAATTTATGAAAAATTATGAAAATGTTCTTGAGACATATAAGAAGGATTTTGAACATGAAACATATTATATTAAAGATGGTTACGTATACAAACCTAAAAAACCTAGTTTGATAAAGAAAATAATTTATAAAATCAAAAAATATTTCAATGGAAAATAACAATGGTGGGTTCATTTTTGATTTAGATGCTATCTGTAATTTCATTTTCACTGAAATTGACGATATAAACAATTCTGAAATAACGGAAATATATGATTCCAACATGAATTTGATAAATAAGCAAATAAAAGAGAATAAAGGTGAAAAAAGTGATGCAAACACAGCGATAAGATATGATATAATTAAAAATTTGGTTGGTCTTATTTGTACAGCAGAAACTGAAGAAATGAACATTGGTCAACAAGTGGCATTAAACACTTTATTATCAAAAGGATTTATTAAAAACGTATAAAAAATATGGCAGATAAAAATACTGTAAAGGAAAGAATTTTAAATGAAATAGAAAAGATTGATACAAAGAAGAATCAGATATTCTTTTTTGTCATCGACACAAAAGGAAATCCAAGCGGAAGCCTTGAATATATCTATAAATTGGCTTATATAATCAATGAAAACGGATATGATGTGACAATGCTTTATCAAGTAGGAAAAGATGAAGAATTTGTCGGTGTAAAAGATTGGCTTGGTGAAAAATATGCAAATCTTCAGCATTCTTCAATTGATGATGGTAGTGTAAACGTATCACCAAGTGATATTTTATTTATTCCAGAAATTTATGCAAACGTTATGGTACAAACAAAGAAATTGCCTTGCAAACGAGTTGCTATTCTACAAAATTATGACTATTTGGTTGAGCAGATGCCATTCTCAGTACAATGGGGTGATTTGAATATCCTTGATTGCATTACAAACACAGTTGGTAACGAAAAACTTATTAAAGACATTTTCCCATATGTGAAAACAAAGGTCATTACACCTTACATTGATGAAATGTTTGGTCAAACATCAGAACCAAAGAAGATGATTATCAATATTGTAGCAAGAGACCAATCAGACATTAATAAGATTGTGAAACCTTTCTATTGGAAATATCCAGTATATAAATGGGTTTCATTTAGGGATTTGAGAGGTCTTAGCAAGCAAGAATTTTCAAATGCTTTAAGAGAGGCTGAAATGACAATTTGGGTTGATACTGATTCAAGTTTTGGTTATACACCACTTGAAGCAATGAAAAGTGGAAATATTGTAATCGCAAAGATGTGTGAAAAGGAATTGCCTTGGATTTATGATGGTGAAAACTACAATGACAGTTGCATTTGGTTTGGCTCATTTAATGATGCCCACAAAATCATTGCTAGTGTAATTCGTTCTATCATTACTGATGTTGTTCCAGAAAAAGTAAATGAAGATGCGAAGAAAGTTGTTTCAGAATATACAAAAGAAAGAACAGAAAAGGAAATCATTGATTACCTTACAGATTTGATTTCAAAGAGAAGAACTGAAATCGAATCACTTTTAAATAAATTGCCAAATGAATAATAGTTATGAACCAAGAATTAAATTTTGATTTTAGTTTACTTTTAGGTAAAGATTACAAACCTACAATTCAATCAACACTTCCATATACTAAAGAATGCTTTATTCTAGGAAATCATTTTGATGACATTAAGGATAGTGAATATATGGAAGAAATCAAAAACAATTGGAAAGAATACACACAAGGTTTCAATAAAGAGGAAACAGAAAATCTTTCTATTTTACTTGAACAACTCAAGTTGTATTTTGATTTTACCAACATTTATTATTTGGAAAATGAATTAAAAAATATTGCTGAAAATATTTTATTTAGTAAAGTTTTTCCAAATAAAGACCCGCAAGAAACATTAAAGACTGAATTGTTGAATGTGGCAAAATATATGTATGCTGACGATGATTTGGAATTCAGCGAATACAATAATAATGAATTTATTTCTGCACTTGTAAGAGTTGGTTTCGATGAAAATGATGAAACTATTCAAAAAATAATGGAAATGCAAGATGAAGAAAAGAACACAGCCTATTTCAAGTACCTTGCAAATAAAATGATTAAAATTATTAATAATGGATAATATAACAGTAATTATACCAGTACACGAATATAATGATAAAGTACAAGAATTGTTGGGAAATGCAATCAAAAGCGTTCCAAATGAAATTAAAATAGTTTTATCTTGTTTTTCTGATATTGCGAATAAAATAGAGAAATCGTTAAAGACTGAAAATGAAAATGTTGAAATCCAATATTCACCAAAAAACACTTTTTGTGGATTGGTAAATGATGCGGTTGAAAAAATTACAACAAAATGGTTCTCTATTTTGGAGTTTGATGATATTTATACAAGAATTTGGTTCGATGAATTCAACAGATATTCCCAATTTAATCAAGATGTGAGCGTTTTCCTACCAATGGAAGATATTATTGACTTTGAATCAAAGGGTTTCATCGGTTACGGAAACGAAGCAGTTTGGGCTTCTAGTTTTTCTAACGAATTGGGCTATATCGACAATGATTGCTTGCAGAATTTCTTTGATTTCTATATGACTGGCGGTATTTTCAATACAGATGATTGGAAAGAAGTTGGTGGTCTTAAAGAATCAATTACACTTACCTTTTGGTATGAATTCTTGTTGAGATTAACCTATAACGGAAAAAAGGTTTTTGTTGTTCCAAGAATTGGCTATATTCATAATATGAACAGAAACGGTTCACTTATTAAAATTTACAATGATACAATTTCACAAGAAGAAAGTGAAAAGTGGATTACACTTGCAAAGCAAGAATATTATTTCAAGAGAGATAGAAAAAAGACAATTGAAAATAATGATGAAGAAGAGGATTGATTTTCTCAATCCTCTTTTGTCGATAATACACGGAGATTCCATTAAGTTGGGATGTGAATGAAAGAACATCAACGATGTTGACATTATTATGACAATATTTTTACTAAAAAACATAAAACATAGTAATGGCAAAGAGAGGACGTAAACCTTCAAAGGAAAAAAAAGGTTATTTTTATGAAGAACAAGAAAACGCTGTTGTAAACTATATTCGTTCAACCGATGAAAATGAAAGAAACAGAATATATAATTCAATATTACATCCAGCATTTTGTAAAATGGTTGAATCAATCATCAACAGATATAAATTATATGTTCCAGATGAAGAATACAAGGAAACTTTTGATGATACAATATCATTCCTAATGACAAAAATAAATCTTTATAATCCCGAAAGCGGCTATAAGGCATATTCATATTGCGGAACGATTTGTAAACATTATTTGATTCTGAAAATAAAGAACTATGACAAGAACATTAAACGAAATTCACCTTATGACACAGTTCAAACAGATTTGAACAACAATATCAGACTTTCTTATAAAGACAATGAAACAAAAACTGAGTTTTTGAATGATTTGATAAGTGGTACTGTTTCAAGTGTTGAGAGAATAATGGTTGAAAACTCAAAATTAACCGAAAATGAGTTAAAAATAGGAAAAGCACTAGTTACTTTGCTTGAAAATTGGGAAGAATTACTGAATAATATGGGCAGTAACAAGTTTAACAAAAGTTCAATCCTACTGTTTCTAAAAGAAAACACCTTACTGAATACAAAAGAAATTAGGGATGGGATGAAAAAATACAAAAATGCTTATTATGATGTCAAGAAAAACCTTCTTGATGTTTATTTATAATTAAATGATTGATTATTATGGCAAAATTAAAAATTGAGATAAATTCAGTTGAAAACCTTAGAGATTTGCTTCAAGAATCATATCGTCTTGCCGATGAACAAATGATACAAGCACAAAATGAAATGAACAAACTTGCAAATTCAACAAAATTGCAAGAGGAAACAATGGATTCAAAGGCAAAATATGCCAAATCAATGAATGACTATCTTAGCATAAAAGATAAGGCAATTTCAAAAAAACTTGAAATAGCAAAACTTTTGTCAGAATTGTATAAATTCAATGGTGATATTGGTAACGAAACAATTAAACAAGAAATTGGTACTTTTGATATTGAAAGCATTAAGAATATGCTTGACAATGAGGTTTCAAACCCAAATAAAACTGAATACATTAAATTGAAAAAGTAAAAAATGGCATTGTTCAGCACCTCTAATTTAAACCAAGTTCAAGATGTATTGGGTAAAGTTGACGGTATTTTGACAGCAATAGAAAAATATCCAAACGGTAGTTGTGTTAATTCAACATTAACAGTCAATCCGTTTGAATTGCTTCTTTTACTGTTGAAACAATTTGGTGTGACTGAAGATGATTTGATAAAATGGCTTGTATCAATACTAAAATACACTTTACCTACAATAGAACTTGGGGTTAAAGGAATTCTTTTAGCAAATCTAAAGGAAATGATTGACTGTAGTATTGACCCAAGAATTCCAGCATATGCAAGAGAAGGTGAAGATTTAGATGCTGATGGTCATGAAATTCATAGTGGCATAACGATTCCATTGTCAGCAGTTGATTGTAAGGGAAAATTAAGCACAAATCCAATGAGCGTACCAACAAATCCTTTGTTTTTTGGTATTAAAAACGCTGAAAGTCCTTATGATTTTTTAAGACCAAGGGATTTTGATGCCTTTTTGTGGCTTGTTGTTCATAGAAAATTCCCAACATCAAGTATAATTAGCGGATTGGATGATTTCAGAACAAAATACAAGGCAAATTCTTATACGGGCAATAGTCTTTTGGATATTGTTGAAATGCAATATACCGATGAAAACAGCGTTGGCATTCTGCAAGGCTCAACATTCAGAGAAATGGTTGGAAATGACTTGTTATCAACAATTTCAGTTTGTAAAAGTGCTGATAGAGACCCATACACAAACAAAATCATAAAGAACACATTATATCCAATAGGCAGTAGTTATGATAGAATAACTTGGTATGGAAATAGAAAATGCTATTTCAATTTCATGTCACCAAAACATAGTAATGATGAAAACAGAAACTACAACGAAGATATTGGAATATGTACATTCAAGTATGTTGATGATATTTCAGACAATACTATGATAAGTGATGACACAGTTTATTTGAAAAACAACATAAACATCAAGATATTAAGAAGACCAGAAGTACATGTTCCTCATTTGGGTCAAAATATCCTTATTCCAAAAAAATTGTTGTTCAATAAGGATGGTATTGCAGATTCAAATGGCAGATATACAGTAAAAATATTAAATTCAAGTTATGATTTCCATAACGGCATAATGAGATATAGAGTTGCAAGTGCCAATAACACAGCAATGCTTGTTGTCAATAAAAACGGTGAATATCACATAGAAAGCGAATTTCCACAAGCATATCTTTATGAATGTTATCCTAATTTAACAGTATATGAATTTAATTATGACTACATTTTTAGTATGCGGCTTTTGGATGCCAAAGTTGTTGCAACACAACTAATTGAAAACATTTCAAAATTAAAGTTGGGAATAAGATTAAATGTAGATTCAGATTTCTCACAAAATGAGATTTTAGGGCATAACCAAATTGTGGAAATTGTCAAAAAAATTGTAGAAGCCAATGATTATGAAGTAAGCGACTGCTTTTTCACATTTTCCAATGAAGAAATTGACAAGATGACAAGAGAAGCGGAATTGCAACGAGCAAATGACATTCCTTTCGGTTATGGTGCAACAAATGTAAATGAAACAGAACTTGAAAAAATATATGATATTTTAGATGCGTTTGAAGATTCCGCAACATTGGAAGAAAGTGTTGATGTGTTCAAAAATCTTATGAATCAAGTTAGTGTTACAATACAACCAGAAACAAAAGACAGAATAAATAACAATTTTGGTTTCAATACAAAAATAGGTCTTGCAATCGTGCAAGAATTCATAAAGAATCTTGTTATGGTTGTTGTTGACGCTTTGCTTTCTCCAAAGGTTCTTATAATGATTGCTTTGAATCAAAAGTTGTGTGGTAAATTATCATATGAGAAGTGCAACAGTACAATGGATTGGCTGATGCAAATGACGGGTCTAATAACAAGCATTGTAAAGGAAATACGTGATTTGATACTCAATATGCTACTTGAATTTACAATGAAAAAAATAACAGAGTTGTTAATCAAACTTAACACAAGCCTTGTGATTGAACAATTAATGGTTTATCGTTCAATCATCAAACAATTGCTTGAAGCATGTTCTTTTGGTGGTGGCTCACGTTCACTTATTCCAACAGAACTTGATAAAGTTGATTATGCGGATATTGATGCAAATGACAACCAACCAACAACAGATAAATGCTAATATGAACACAAAACAAATTTGTACATCAATCGGTAATGTCATTAACAAATATACAAGAATGGCATTCGCAACAGTACCAGCACTTATTATGGTTTGTTCCCTTATCAAACGCCCTGGACTATCAGTAACAATGTCAACAGCAAATATTATTAAAGCACAAGCGTGTTTTGGTGCGCCAACGGGGGATTTGCCCGATGGTACACCAAATATGATGAATGCTTTGGTCAAAGAAGTTGTAAACGAAGTTTATAGGGCTTTGAGAGAAGATGCACAAATACAAATAGGTGGTGGGCCTGGTAGTATTATGAGCGTAACAACGGGTGGAAACGCAGGTGGTCCAGTAACTTGCGTGGGTACTAATATGAATTATTTCAATCTAAGAGGACTTATTACATAATGGAAGAATTAAAAACAAATGAAATGTCCAATTCAGAATTGAAACTAAAATTACTGTCATACGAAAATGAATATGAGGTAATAAAAAACAACATCGAAAAGTATGTTAAAAGAATGAATGAATTGGATATACAATACAATAAGGTTCAAGCAGAATTAAAGAAACGTAATGTTATATGAGCAATGAAATAGTTTGTCACGTAGGACAAGTAATATCAACAGAGGATTCGGCACACGGTGGCAGAATTAAAGTGAAACTAAAACAAGATTATGTGAATTTCAACAAATCATTGGATGATGAAGAAAATTCATTTCTTGATGCGTTTCCTTTACTTCCAAAGGTTTTCCAATCAATACCAAAAGTAGGTGAATCTGTTTTTGTGTTTACAAGAGAAATTGGAAATGACAAAAGCCAACGTTATTATCTCGGCCCAATCATATCCCAACCGCAATTTATGGAAAAGGATTTATATCCACAAAGCATTTCACTTACAAAAAACAGAAATCTTAATTATCCACCATATCAAACAATTGATGAATACAAGGAAACAACAAGTGGTGCTTTTCCAGAATTGGAAGATGTCGCAGTTGTTGGTAGAAAAGGGGAAGATATTATCCTTAAAGATGATGAAATTGATTTAAGATGTGGAATCAGAGCAAAAGACGAAAGTGGAAATCCGTCACTTGCGGGAAATGTTATATTCAATACGCAAAACCCATCATATCTTCAATTGAAATATAAAAGCAGTGGAATTTCAAACAAACCACTGCAAGAGGCTATGAGTATGATTAATATTGTTGCAGATAAAATCAATCTCATTTCATATAAGAATGAAGAAGATAAAAACCACGGTATGCCACTTGCACAAAACGGCAAGATATTAACAAATGATGATATGGACAACATTATGGAAAAACTTCATCAGTTGCCATATGGAGATATTCTTTGTGAATATCTTGAAATATTGAAAACTGCATTCCTTAATCATGTTCATCCATATCCAGGAATTAGACCTTGCCAAAGCGGTACACCTTCAATGGAAGCGGCAGTAAAATTGGATTTCAATAAAACATTGTCACCTAATGTGAGAATAAGTTAAATTGTTGATTATGATTACCATTTTTTTTACTATTATCTTTTTTTTTTCTGTTCATCATATTAAGAAATAAAAAAGACCGCACTATAAAATCACAAAGCCGATATGTTAAAAAACAAACAAATGATGAAACAATTGATTATAACCCATTTACCAATTATAATCCTTTACATATAACAAAAGCAGAAAATTATTATGATAAACTGTTAAAATCAAAGGAATGGAAAGAAAAAAGGGAAATAATACTTATTAGAGACAATTATAAGTGTAGATATTGCAGTTCCGAATGCAATCTTCAAATCCATCACAAATATTATAACAAATATCCAAATGGAATTAAGGTTTTGCCTTGGGATTATCCAAATGATGCTCTAATAACGCTATGTGATAATTGTCATAAAAAAGTTCATGAAACAAAAATCATAAAAACATATTTTAGAAGGTATGGTGAAAGTTATTTGAACACTTAACATTTATTAACACAGAATATTTTGAAAATATATTTTTTATTAGTATATTTGCATTATGAAAAAATTGATACATTTAATTTTAAAAGAGGAAATACAAAAAGTGTTGGATTATAATAGAGGAATTTTATTTGAATTTGCAATTCCACGTAAGACTTATAAAAAAAGAATTGATGATTTAATCCCACAAATTTTGGAAAATTGGTGCTTGGTACATTTTTGTACAATTGTTGGACAAACTCAATATAAGAAACATTGGTCAGATGAATTAAGAGGTCATCTTCTAACAGTTTCAAGATTATCAATAAAAGGGAATGATTCAGATGAATCTAGAAACAACGTCTTGGAAGAAATTTGGGATGAAAATGATTATGCCAATCCAATGTTCTTGAATATGACAGTCATAAATAAGTTCATTCAAGAAAAAATTGATACAAAAACAGAAACATATGGTCAAGTTATCGAAGATTGCATAAATGATAGACAACACATTTTCAATGCAATATTGTCTAGAAATATTGACACAATAAATGAATATGTTGAAACAATTTGAAATTCTATAACGTAACCGACAAGATACAAAAAAAATGGGTGCTGATTAATTTCAACACCCATTTTTTATTTTATTAACTATTTGGATTGAAACCGTGAATTCTTTCAAGTGATTCAACACGTTCTTCTATTGAATTGACAAACAATCTCAATTCATTCATTGCGTTTGCAACTTCTGCAACTGAAACTCTAACACTGTTGTAATTTTCTGTCAATTCTGTGATTGCATTTTCATTTGCACTAACTCTTGTTTCCAAACTTGAAACATTTGATTGCAAAGCATCAATGCCATCTTGTGCATTTTCAATTTCATCAGCAAGCAAATCAATTGATGATTTCAATTCACCACTAATTGTTCTGATTGTATTCTTGATTTCAACATCAGCATTTTCCAATGCTACAATTCTGTCATTTGTTGCAGCAGAATATGTTTCAAAATCAGAAATGCCCAATTTTGCGTTTATTTCGCTTTCTAAGCGACTTACATCGCCATGTAGTGCATTTATACCATCTGTATTGGTTTGTGCGCTCACAATTAAATTATTGATGCTATTTTCGCAAGTTTCGACATCATCTTCAAGTGCATCAATTCTATCTTTGTTTTCTGCAATGTTTTGTGTGTTTGTAACAACTGAAACTGAAAGTTGACCTATTTCAGTAAGAAGATTGTCCAATGCGGAATTGAATTCATTGTCGGCATTTGTGCGGTTTGTTATTTCTTCTTGCAACTGAGCAGACAAGGAATTTATATCATTGCTCAAACTTTCTGTTTGTGCAGATTGATTTTCAATAAGTTCCAAAAGTTCGTTTTCCTTTGCAATGGCTCTTAATGATTCTTCATCCACCCTTTCATCAATCTTTTCATCAAGTTCTTCTTCTTTTGCAATTGCTCTTGCAATTTCATCATCAAGTGCTTGTGAAATGCCGCTAGCAAACTCAGATATTCTGTTTTCTTCACTTTCGGCTCTATTTTGTTCAGCAATGATTTTATCTTCCACATCGTTAATTTTTTGTTCCAATGTATCTGACAAATCATCAACAAATTCTGACAATTCTGTTGCCGCACTAGTAACTTCATCAAACTTGGTGTTCATTTCATCCCTTAATGAGTCTATAAGGTTTTCAATGTTTTCGTCTGAACTAATTCTTTCATTGATTTCGTTATTTAAATCATCTTTAACTTCTTCTATTGCATTTGTTAAACCAGAAATATCATCTAAAATATCTTCTTCTATTTCTGTTTTCGCTGATTCAATGATTTCATCAATGTTTCCGATTTCACTAGCGATGTCATCAACTGTTTCTGACAAGCCACTGATTGCATCCAATAAAGCATCTTCCACATCAATTGCTCGTTCTTTTTCTCTATCTAACATGTTTTCAAGTGAATTGTCATTTCTTTCCCTTTCGCTTGCTTCACTTTCAATGAGAATCCTAAGTTCGTTATCTTTTTCAATTCTATTGTCAATTTCCTCTTGAAGTTCTTCGTAAAGATTGTCTGGAATATCAAAAGAGCCTCTTAATTCGTCACCAACATACAAACTTATTGTGGTATATCCACTGTCAGTTGTGGTTTCAAGACGTATGTTGTCAACATCACTCTTTAATTCGTCAAAAGCATCTGTGAATTCATCAAGTGTATCAAGAATTGTTTGAATATCGCCACTCAATTCATCAACGCCTAATGAACTTACAATATCAGTCAATTCAGCCAAATTAGAAGCAAGCAAACCAATATTGTTTGCATTGTTTTCTGTACTTGCAGATAATTCAGCAATTTGTTGTGCTTGTTTACTATCCAACTTTTCGTTACCCTTTAGGTCATTTTTCATTGAATCAATTGCATTTTGCTGATTCTTGTCAAGTTGTGAATTCTTGGCAATGTTGCTTGTGTTGTTGTTTACAGTTTGATACAATGAATTCAAAATGAGTTTGCATCTATCCTTTTTTGATATATACATCAACTCTTCCCTATAATCATAGGCATTGTCAATATAAATAGGTTTCTTTCCTTCTTCCATAATAATGCTGTCTATTTTTTATATAAATATAAAAAAAAGTGAGTTAATACTAACTCACTTAATTATTTTTTTTTTTGAATATCGTTTATTCTCCCCAAACACCCATGTCAAATTCATGGGATTCGTTAAGTGTAAATGTTGTGGTATTCCCACTTGTGTTGCTTGATACGCTTATATAATCATTTGATGGATTTGCTTCTACAACAATTTTCTTTGATGCAAGTTCGTCAATCTGTTCTTGAAGATGTTGGTCAACCTCTTTTAAATGCGAAACTTCGTCATCAATTCTGTCAACATCATTTTTTATATTGGCAATCTCATTAAAAATACTACCAGTTATATCATACAAATCTTCAATCTTGTTACATATGTCATCCCTACTTTCAAAAATTGAAATACTTGTATCACTACCATCTTTGTATAAAATGCCAATCAAGGAATATGTCTTGCCGTTGTCATTATATCTAGCCAAAACTGGTGTACCATCCATAAGTTGTCTTCCAATATAACTCTTGGCAATGTTGTTCAATGCATTTATCGCAATATCCTTGTTGTCATAAACATTTCCAATTCTCAAAAATTGCAACATCTTTGGCTTGTTGTCATTATCGTTCATTTTTATGCTAGATTTTAAATGTTAATTTTCTCACCGTCAATTGCATCTGCATTGTCTCTTACAGATTTCAATAAAAGTTCTGCCACATCATCCATATCAGAACCCGCTTTTAATATGTATTCACCGCTACTATATTTTTCCTTGTAATTCTTTTTCAACTCAACATCGATTGTTATTGAATTGTCAGAATTCTTTGAAAGTTTGATGTTGTTTCCAGCATTTAATTTCACATTACTGCAAGAACCACCACCGCCTTCACCTTGTTGATTTCCATATTGTATTTTTCTTTCTTCAAGCCTTGTGTTTACAATATAAACATAAGGGCTGATGCTATACACATAATTCATCATACTATTCAAATTCTGTTTTGCCATATTCCTTGTTTTTTTTTTTTTATTCTTTACCTAATTTTCTTTTATTATTTTCTGT
>Ga0256407_10004557_pt1 | contig 23036 bp, 21 predicted proteins | sample RumenRJG_04DNA_FD_193489 | JGI IMG/M metagenome (GOLD analysis project Ga0256407, IMG submission 193489) | Bovine rumen microbial communities from Lethbridge, Alberta, Canada - RJG_04 | ecosystem: Host-associated > Mammals > Digestive system > Stomach > Rumen | place: Canada: Alberta... | reverse complement strand
TCGTGCAGAAGGACACAAACAAGGTTTAGCTGAAGGCAGGGCTGAAGGTCGTGCAGAAGGACATAAAAAGGGATTAGCCGAAGGCGCACAGCAAAAAGCCGTGGAAGCCGCGACGAACATGCTAAATGAAAACGATCCGCCAGAGAAAGTCGCACGTTGCACCGGTCTTCCCCTAGAGCAAGTGCAGGAACTCGCGGACAAACTGGCCGCCCAGCCCGCCCCCGCACAGGCATAGCCCGCGACACCCGCCCATATTGGGGCGAGGCATTTTGGCCAACAAAAAAATCCTCGTCGCGCACCCCCTTCTTTGGCTTGCAAAGCCGCGCGGTCATTAGCCAACCATTATCGGTCGGCCACCCCGCCGCAGCTTACGGAATCAATTTACCAGTTGAAGTGTCAATTGTTTTGCCGTTTGTCAACCTAAACCTTGATATGTATGACGTGTAAGAAGAGTTGGCATTAATTACATACTTTGCTGATGAATAATCGCTTAGCGTTACCGCAATGTTGCTTGTGCCGCCAGGAACGCCTTTTAGCTGAATAGCAGGGTTTGTTCCAGAACCTGTCGGATATTCAATATAAATATCGTTTGTTTTTTCGCTGCCGTTAGATATTGTGCCGCCGCTAAATTCAGAGAAATTTATATGCATTAAAAAAATATGAGTCGAGCGGAATTAAATTATGAATGCGGGTGGGCGTGGTTGTAAATATCTATTAATTTTTCTGTAGTTATATGCGTATAACGCTGCGTGGTGCTTATAGAGCTGTGTCCCAGCATTTCCTGAACAAGCCGCACGTCTGCGCCGTTAGAAAGCATTTGCGTTGCAAAGGTATGACGGAACGCATGCGGATTAATATGGTGCTTTGTTCCCTGAGCTCCACTATATTTTGAAAGTATATAGCGGATTCCACCGGTTGTAAGCGAGGTTCCTCCCTGATTTATAAAAACAGTTTCCGGGCGCTCTTTAAGCGGAACATTCAGTTCATCAAGTTTTTTTGTTCTGTCGGCAAGATATATTTTTAAGGCTTCAACCGCATCCTTTTCAAAATAAACAATTCGCTCTTTATTTCCTTTTCCGTGAACTACCGCGCAATGCCAGCCGTCGCGGAAATCTTTAAGGCTAAGGTTTGCCATTTCACTTGCACGACAGCCCGAAGAATAAAGCATTTCGAACAAAGCCCTGTCGCGGCTCTGCCACAAAAGCTCGTTTTTTACAGGAGCATCGCAAAGAGCATTCACTTCTGTTTCGGTCATAAAATTTGGGATTTTTTTAGGAAGCTTTACGGTCTTTACTTCCAGTGCAGGATTTTTTTCCAGATAACCGAATTTTCGCGCATATGAAAAAAGCGTACGCATTGCCGCAATAAACCGGTTTATACTTGCCGCAGATTTTTGTTTTGCAGAAAGCTGACCTATGCAAAGAAGAAGATTTTCCTTACAAATTTCAATAATATCCATTTGCGGAGACAAAAGATTTGCAAGACATTCAAGGTCTTTTTTGTAGCCAGTAACGGTGTTATCCGAAAGTCCCCGCACTGCCGAAATGTATACAAGAAATTCATCCGTAAGTTCCGATAACGTCATACTTGTTTATCGGACAATTTTGAGAATTTTATAACCATAGCGCAGACATCACTACTCTTCTTCCCCAGAAGGAATAACAGCTTCCTCTTCTCCGCTGGTGTGGAGGTAATCACAGTCTGGGTTAATACAGCTCTTATATGCTCCATTCTTTTTGTCGTATTTTTCAACAAGGAACCAGCCGCACTTAGGACAATACTGATCAATTGGCTTAAAGTGAGAAATAAAAGTACATTCAGGGTAGTTTGTACAGCCAAAGAATGATTTTCCCCTGCCCTTTGTCTTGCGTTCTACAATTTCGCCAGTGCCACAAACAGGACACTTAGCAAGCGGAATAGATTTTGTATTATGGCACTCTGGGAATCCTGAACATGCAAGGAAGAATCCAAATCGGCCAAGCTTTTTAACCATCGGCTTTCCACACAATTCACAAACCTTATCAGTCTGTTCATCAAGGAAGCCTTTAATACTTTCCTGATGTTCCATTACATCGTCAACGCGCTTTTTAAATGGACCGTAGAAATCACCAATAATATCATTCCATACCAGCTGATCTGCTTCTACCTGGTCAAGCTCGTTTTCTACCTTTGCAGTAAACTCTTCGTTAATAACCTGAGGAAAGCTTTCTACAAGAATCTTGTTAATCATTTTTCCAAGCTGAGTTGGAACAAGCTGTTTATTTGAACGTACTACATAATAACGGTCAAGCAAAACAGAAATAATTGTTGCATAAGTTGATGGACGACCAATACCTTTTTCTTCGAGCATGCGGACAATTGAAGCGTCTGTGTAGCGGGCAGGTCCCTGTGTAAAGTGCTGCTCAGGATGGAAATTATCTACAGAAAGCACTTCGCCTTCTTTTAGGGCAGGAAGTCCCGAAGATTTTTCTTCTTTTGATGAAAGCAGCTTTATTACCTGGTAAAAACCTTTTTCGGCAATTTTGCTTGCAGAAACACGGAAAATTGCGTCGTCGGCTGCAATATCAACCGAAGTGGTTACCATTTTTGCATTTGTCATCTGAGACGAAACAAAGCGTTCCCAGATAATTGAATAGAGTCGGTACTGATCGTGAGACAAATATTCCTTTATGCTTTCCGGTGTATAAGTTACATAAGTCGGTCGAATACCTTCGTGCGCATCCTGTGCAGATTTTCCAACCGCATAATGAATGGCTTCAGATGGAAGTTCTGACGGATAATTTTTAGAAAGCCAGTTGCGTACATCTGCAAGAGCTGCTTCTGAAATTCGTACAGAGTCTGTTCGCATGTAAGTAATAAGACCCACATGATTCTGACCAATCTGAATACCTTCATAAAGCTGCTGAGCAATCTGCATTGTTTTGCGCGATGTAAAATTAAGTTTATTTGCTGCTGCCTGCTGAAGCTTAGAAGTTGTAAATGGAGGCTTTGGTCGTACAGTTTTTTCTGTTTTTTTGATTGCAGAAACTTTACATTCGGCATTACGGATTTTTTCCATAATATCTTTAACAGCTTCTTCTGATTTTAATTCAGGATTTTCGCCGTTATATTTTACAAGCTGTGCCGTAAATGTTGATTTTCCTTTTGTAAAGTCGGCATCAAGCGACCAGTATTCTTCCGGCAAAAAATCTTCTACTTCTTTTTCGCGTTCACAGATAAGGCGCAATGCAACAGACTGAACGCGTCCTGCAGAAAGTCCATTTTTTACCTTTACCCAAAGAAGCGGACTTAAGTTATAACCTACAAGGCGGTCAAGAACGCGGCGTGCTTTCTGCGCATTTACCTTTGCTTCAATAATTTCGCCAGGATGTTTTACTGCTTCTGTAATTGCGCCCGGTGTAATTTCGTTGAATACAATTCGGCTGATTTTTGCCGCTGTTTTATCTTTTAAGACATTGTTCAAATGCCAGGCAATTGCTTCTCCTTCGCGGTCGTTATCGGATGCGAGCAGCACGGCCTGTGATTTTTTTGCTTCCTTCTGAAGTTCCTTTAAAAGCTTTGCTTTTCCGCGCACTGTAATATATTCTGGCTGGAATCCGTTTTCTACATCAATTGCCATGCGCGATTTTGGCAGGTCTATAAGATGACCAACAGAAGCCCTTACTACATAACCCGGGCCAAGATACTTTTCAATTGTGTGAGCCTTTGTAGGAGATTCTACAATCACAAGTGTCTGAAGAGTCTTTTCTTTTTTTGATGTTTTTTTTGCAGTTTTGTTTTCAGCCATAAAAAAATCCTTAATTCTAAAAAAGATTTTGCTGCATCGGCACAGAAACTCTTTTTCCAGGAGCTTCGGCCAGAGCCTTACAAAAATCCTTATAATTATCTATAACCGGCGCTCCCGCTTCCAGAAACTTTTCCGGTGTATTTTCTATCTTGTATTTACTTACCTCGCCCCTTGCATGTTGCTCGGTAAGCTGATCTTTTATTTTGCCGGCAATCTGTTTAGCAAGTTCGCCAAAACAAGCCGAATGAAACATTACGTCGCGCCCATATTCAAGGGCAAAATCGGCAGTTATAAGCGCTCCGCTGCCTGCCGGTGCTTCTACGACCACAGTTGCACACGAAAGACCTGCAATAATGCGGTTTCGCGCTACAAAATGCCAGTTCGCAATTTCCATTCCAGGCTCATATTCGCTTAGCAAAAGTCCGCCAGTTTTAAGAATCTGCGATGCAAGCTTTACATGCGTTCTTGGAACAATATTGTCTATTGAACCCGGCAAAACCGCAACAGTTTTTGCAACAACCCGCCCGCTTTTCTTTTCTGCTTCGTCAAAAAAAGCGTTCAACGCACCCTGATGCGCAGCCCCATCTATGCCGGCCGCAAGTCCGCTTATTACATTCCGCCCGTCTAAAACTGCATCATAAGCAAACGACATTGCCCCAGACTTTCCCATTGGAGTAAGCCTTCTGGTTCCAACAATAGAAACTGCCGGCTGCACAAGCAGCGAAACATCTCCACGACAGTAAAGCAAAAACGGCGGGTCAAAAATCTGCCGTAAAATTTCGGGATAATCTTCATCCCCGTAATAAAGGATTCTGATTTCCAGAAGTTTACAGCGCTGTAATGCGGCTTTAGCAAGACGTAGGTTTTCCTTACCATTCCAGACAATTCTTTTGGAATGAGCCCGTCCTGTAAGCTTTTCAATATCTTCTATAGAAAGTAATGCAAGAGTATCTGCACTGTCAAGATTTTTTACCAAAATATTTTTCTGTGCACAATTTAAAAACGTTATGCGCGCGAGAGAAATCAATAAAAGCAGTTTTTCATCATCAAAAAAAGGATGATTTTTAGTTTTGGTAACTTTCATCAAGAACTATTTTTTTATTTTCTTCAGCATTTGCCTTTGTCTTTTCTGATTTTGTTGTCGAAATGATTTTATCGTACATTGCAACAGCTTTATCAAAATCATAAGTCATATAATAAGCACGCGCAAGTACAAACATTGCTTCGATATTACGTTTTTCAATTGTAAGGGCTTTTTCCAAAAGCGGAATTGCTTTTTCCGGCTCGTCAAGATACCACACATAAAGAACCGAAACTCCGTACAAAGCCCGTACATAACGGTCATCAATCTGAATAGCTGTAAGATATGCATCTTCGGCAAGTTTTAAATAGTTATAGCGAACTTCGTTTGTTCCGCTTGCATTATAATCAAGAGAAGCCTTTGCCATATAACCGGCACAAACACCTACCCAATAATACAAATTCTGATTATCCGGATAAATTTTCAACGCTTCCTGAAAGCATTTAAGAGCTTCGCCATACATTTTTTTATCTACATAACGGGTTCCAAGCATTTTATACCAGATACCAATCTGTCCCTGCGCAATCTGAACATCTGCAACTCGTTTCTGATATTTTTCAATAGCTTCTTTTAATTCTTCTACAGTCGTCGGGCTGCCTACATTTTCTTCCAGCTTCTGCATTCTTATAATTGATTTGTTTGAAACACCGCAGCCTGTAAAACCTGCAATAACAAGAAGTGCTGCCACAACAGCAATAAATGATTTTTTCATTTTATTTCTATCCTCCAAACGAATCTATTTTTTTTCCCGAACAAAATATTTTTTATGGGCATCTTCAAGCTGCCCGTTGCTTACATGTGTATAAATTGTAGTTGTGCTCAAATCGCTGTGACCTAAAAGCTCCTGCACCGCCCGCAAGTCCGCTCCGCCGCTCAAAAGGTGCGTCGCAAACGAATGCCTTAAAGTATGCACTTTCGCGTTTACGCCGCTAACAGCTTCCATCTGCTGAAACTTTTTCCAGACGCCTTTTCTGGAAATTGGCTCTCCCTTATAATTTACAAAAACCTCGGCAACATTTCTATTGCCAACAAGGTCTGGGCGCACTTCGTTTAAATACACCATAAGTTTTTGCTTTGCGCGCTCACCAAACGGAACGATCCGCTCCTTATCGCCTTTACCGTGCACAAGAATTAACTGTTCTTCCATATGAACATTCGCAGTTTTTAATGTGCACGCTTCTGAAATTCTAAGGCCGCATGAATAAATTAGTTCAAAAAGAGCATCATCGCGTTTTCCAAGAGGTGTAGAAACATCAATGCCGCCAAGCAAAGAATCTACCTGTTCAACAGAAAGCACTTTAGGCAGATTTTTTGCAGTTTTGGGCCGGTCAATAAGCAGCGCGCGGTTTTCTTCCCAAATGCCCTTGCGAACAAGATATTCTCCCAAAGCCCTTATGCCCGAAATATCCTTTGCAATTGTCAGTTCAGCATTCCCTTCGGTCTTGCGTTTTGCAAGATAATACATAAGGTTCTGGACGGTAACGTCTTTTAATTTAATCCGCTCATTCTGAAGCCAGCACAAAAATTCTTCAGCAGAAAAACCGTATGTTTCCGCAGTCTGAACCGAAGTTCGTTTTACAAGAATCAAATCGGAATAAAACTGCCCCAGAAATTTCTGAATGGCAGAAGACGGCTGATTTTCGTCCTTTTGGTTTAATTCTGCTTCCAAATTTCACCTGATTTTTAGTCGTCGGTAAGCTTAATTGTGCGGCTCAGTTCCGGATTGCTCCAGATTGCCGGGCGTTCCAATTCATTTTGAACTGTAAAACCATCAGGCTGCGATGTAAATGTTTTTCTTACAGGTTTTTCTTCCTGTGTAAACAAAGCTCCGCCCCATGATTTCTTTTCAGAATCACCAGAAGAAGCTTGACCTTCGCTAAAATTAAGACTTTTCTGTGAATAATTCTTTTCTGCATTCAAATCTTTTTTAGAAACAAAGTCTCCGCCAAAACTATCATCAGATTTTGCAGAAGATGCTGTCGGATGCAAAATTTTATCAAGGTCCTTTATGCGCATAACGTCATCAGGGAAAACAGCTTCTTCTTTTTTCTCTGCTTCAACTGATTTCTGTTCGCTACTTGCAGAATTTTCAAAACCGGTTGCAATTACTGTTACACTGATTTTACCTTCAAGTTCCGGCTGTGTAACCTGACCCCAGAACATGTTATAGTTATCATCTGCATGAGAAGTAATAATTTTACAGATTTCGCCTACTTCGCTAAGAGAAACTTCTTCGCTTGCACAGATGTTTACAAGAATATTCTTTGCACCGTCAATATGAGAATCTTCGAGCATAGGATTATTAATTGCCGCATAAGCTGCATCTGCCGCACGGTTTTCGCCTTCGCCAACACCAATTCCAAAAATTGCATTACCCTGACCGCTCATTGCATTCTTTACGTCTGCAAAGTCGGTATTTACATCGCCCGGTTTTGTAATGATGTTAGAAATACCTTCTACACCCTGGCACAAAACTTCGTCAGCCCGGCGGAAAGATTCTTTTACTGTCATGCTTTTATCAATATTTTTAAAGAGCATTTCGTTTGGAATAACAATAAGGGCATCTACCTGTTCGTGAAGTTTTTCAAGACCTTCTTTTGCCTGACGCATTCGCACACGTCCTTCAAATTCAAACGGAGTAGTAACTACGGCAACCGTAAGGCAGCCAAGTTCCTTTGCAATACGGGCAACAACAGGCGCAGAACCAGTTCCTGTTCCACCACCCATTCCGGCTGTAATAAATACCATATCTGCACCGCGCAGAAGGTTTGTAATATTTTCTTTATCTTCTTCGGCAGACTGTTCGCCAACTTCCGGACGACCGCCTGCACCAAGTCCTTTTGTAACTTTCTGACCTATCTGAAGCTTTGTAGCAGCATTAGAACGTCCCAAAGCCTGCAAATCTGTATTAAGAACAATAAATTCTACATTGCTTAAATCGCGTGAAATCATTCTGTTTACGGCATTAGAACCGCCACCGCCACAACCAACAACCTTAATAATTGTGTGGTTGCAGTCGTTCACGTCCTGACCGTAATCAGTGTCATCATTAACGATTGAAATTCCCATGCTACCCATATTTCCTCCCATTGTGTGCTAAAAGCACCGTGTTTCCCCAAACACGAGTTCTAAAAGAATGACTTAAGAATCTTTTTTAATACGCTTTCATTTCCAGACGCCTTATCCTTTTTTGCAGAATGAGACTTTACCCTTTTTCGTGAATCACGTTTTTGAGCAAGACTTTTATTTGCAAGTACAAGTCCAATTACTGTTGCAAAATCCGGACGTCTGTAATCTTCTTCAATACCACCAAGGTTTTCTGGAACTCCAAGACGAACTGAAGAAGTTTTAAACACATTCTGTGCAAGATTTACAACACCATCCATCATAGCACCACCGCCGGTTAAAATAATATTTCCCGAAAGCTGTTTAATGGAATCGTTTGTATTTTTTATGATTGCAGATTTTACCATTGTAAAAATCTGTTCCATTCTGGCCTGAATAATCTGACAAAGCTGAGACTGCATTATAACTTCCGGCGCACGACCGCCAACACCAGGCAAAATAACTTCCTGATCATTTTCGGCTGTAATATTTGGAAGCCAGCAGCAGCCAGATTCTATTTTGATTTTTTCTGCTACCGAAGAAGGGATTCCCGTAACAACCGCAATATCATTTGTTACAAGATTTCCACCTACAGGAACAGAGGCTGTACTTATTGGAGCACCGTTAATTAAAACAAGAACATCTGTAGTTCCGGCGCCTAAATCTATAAGAATTGAACCTAAGTCCATTTCGTCCTGATGGCAAACAGACTGTGTCTGCGCAAGAGTTTTAAGCATTACGCCATCAAGACTGTAATCGGCACGCTGAATTGTTGCCCTTATATTCTGAATGATTGTTTTTGCAGAAGTAACAATATGAACTTCCGCTTCAAGCCTTGTACCCATGCGGTGAATAGGATCTGTAATTCCGCTTACACCGTCTACGATATAGTTTTGTGGAATAACGTGAAGTTTTTCGCGGTCGGCAGGGACATTAATTGCTGTTGCACATTCAATTACGCGGTCAACATCATCGCGGGATATTTCTTTTGTTGATTTTCCAGAAGAAGTAACAGGAACGGTTCCTTTTGAATTCTGGCTCTGAATTTGAGAACCACCGATTGCAGTAATAACCGACTCTACTGTAGTTCCGGCATTCTGTTCGGCAGCTTCTATAGCTTCTCTTATTGCAGTTTTAGCATCTTCTATATTGACGATTACGCCGTTACGCAAACCGGCTGATTTTCTGGAAGCGGTTCCGGCAATCTGTACACGTCCGGATTCTTCGTCAATTTCGCCGATTGCAACTCTTATTACACTCGTTCCAATGTCAAGACCAACAATTTTATCGTCTGCCATATTTACAAGACCCCACCAAAAATATTCCTATCTTGTTCTATAGGAAACTGAACCGTAGCGTAAATCAACTTCGGTAACATCTGAACCAAGCTGATTTACAATATCTAGTACTACCATCATATACTTTAATGCGTCTTCATTCAATGCACGGTCGGTTAAAACTTTAATTTTTGATTGTGATGGAATTAAAGCCAGCTCATAGTTTCCGTATTCTTTAGGAATTACACAAATCTCGCTTATTCCGGCAAAATAACGCTGCGGAAGTTCGCTTATTTTAGAAATCTGATCTATAAGCGGGCGGAATTTAGAAGGAATTCTCATGCCCTGTGCCATATATTCTACCGGCAGCCCGGAAATGATAGGAATTTCTGAACCGACAGCTTTTCCTCTCACTGGGAAAAGTACACCATTTTTATCTATCTGCACAGGAGAACATGCGCCTTCCTGCATTACAAAGGTAAGCGCTACAGGAACGCGCTCCTGAACGTTAATAAAGATTTTATCCGGGAAATGCTTTTCTACAGACACATTGTTTATGCCGCTTTCAGAAGACAAAATTGCAGCCGCCTGATCCACATCAAAATCAAACCAGCTTGAACAGTTCATTGGCAAAAGCTTTCGCGCAATTTCTTCTGCGCTGTAAAGGCTGTTTCCAGAAACTGTAACTCTAGGGCTTGCAAAACTTGGCATAATATATTTATAAACAACAAGCTCGCAAATAAGCAGTACGCACAAAATGCAAAAAACAACCTTTATAATGCGAACCTTCTTTTCTGCCTCAACATCAGCATCAGATGCACTTTTTACATTATCAAAGAAAAATTCCTCCTCTACGTAATCTTCCTTTGAAATAAATCCTACATCACTCATATCTCCACCTTTTTATATCAAACCGTTTTCTACAAAACAGTTAATGATTCAATATTAATTTCGTCAGTTTTTACAATTTTTTCAGAACTTTCTTCGCATCTTGAAGCACTTAAGATAAAGCCGCACATTGCAAGCGTTACAATAATAGAAGAACCTCCAAGCGAAAAGAATGGAAGCGGAATTCCCGTAGAAGGAATCATTCCGCACACAACCATGCAGTTCACAAGCGACTGAAGGAATATTATTGAAACGCATCCAAACGATGCATAAGAAGCAAATCTATCAGGGCAAAGCAAAGCTGTTCTGTACCCACGCCATGCAAAAAAGCCGAGCAGTACAAAATAAACAAAAACACCTGCAAAACCCATAGCTTCTGCCCAGCCGGCAAAAATATAGTCTGCCTGAATTTCCGGAATACTGTTAATTCTTACAAGTCCGGCACCAATTCCGCTGCCCCAGACACCACCCGCACTTATTGCGCGCTTTGACATAAGTGTCTGGTAATTTATATTTGTACTAAATTCTACGGCATCAGGTCGTAAAAAACCTATAATTCGGTCAAGACGATACTTTTCCAAACTTACCATAAGAATTCCAACCGGAATTACAATAATCATAAACGGAATAATCCATTTAATTTTTGAACCGCTTACTACAAAAACAAGAATTCCAATCAGAGTAATAAAAACGCTTGTAGAAAAGTCTTTTTGTAACAGAACAACCGAAACTAAAACTACAAAACCAACAACACAAGGCAAAACTGTTTTTTCATCTTCAAATTCAATTTTAGACTGCTTGTCAAAATAGTTTGCAAGGAACATAACAAGCGCAAATTTTATCAACTCGGATGGCTGGAAGGTAAAATTACCCGGCATTCTAAGCCAGCGGCGCGCACCATTTTTTTCTATGGAAATTGAAGGCACAAAAGTTAATAAACACAAAATCAAAGAGGCAATTACAATCAAACCAATAAAGCGACGAACAATTTTTACGTCTGTAATCAGGAACATAAAGAACAATACAAAACCAAAAGCAGAACACACAAGCTGTCTGGTTACAAAATAAAATGAATTGCCATTAAATGCGCGTTCTGCATAATTCTGCGAACACACAAAAAGCGTAAAAATGCCTGTTCCCCACAACAAAAGCATAGAAGCCAAAAGCCCCATATCTATTTTGTGATAATTTTCTGACGGCTTGTTTGCATAAAATGTAAACTGACTCATTTTCTCTCCCTGCAGCTTCCCAGCAACGGAATAAGTTTTTCAAGCTCCATACTGTGAGAACCTTTTATAAGAATCACGTCTTTATCTTCTGCAATTTCGTTTATTTTTTCTGCAATTGCGCTAAAACTTTCACTTGAATTATTTTCATACCAGAAAACCTTGATTTTTCCGTCTGCTTCAGAAAAAGCATACTTCATTTCCGGACCAACAAAAAAAACATAATCTGCATTCAGTTCTGCAAGTTTTTTCCCAATTATGCGGTGCGATTCTTCGGACTTAGCACCAAGCTCTTTCATATCTGCAAGTACAAAGATTTTTTTACCACTGTCAGAAATTCCCGCTGTAAATTCAACAGACTTTGTCATTGAATCAAGATTTGCATTGTAACAGTCTTTTATAAGAACTGTGTTTTTTCCGTTCTTTAAAACAATTTCAAGAGCTTCCATTCGTCCGCCAACCGCAGAAACATTTTCTATACCGCTTTTGATTTTTTCTACAGAAATACCGCAAAATTTTGCACATGCAACAACGCCAAGCGCATTCTGATAGTTATAGTCGCCGCACAACGGAAGATTTATTTCCACTCCGTCCAGACTGAATTTTGTTCCAAACAAACCTTTGTCTTCAATAAAAATTACACCGTCTTTCTTTTCTGGAACAGAGCGTCCGTACTTTATAACCTTTCCGCGAACATTTTTTGTACAGAAACCGGCAAAATCATCATCTGCAGGAACAAAAGCTGCTCCATTACGCGGAATATAATCAAAACTATGGCGCTTTTCTTTTGCAATATTTTCGCGACTACCAAGAATTCCAATATGAGCAGTTCCGATATTTGTAATTATTCCAACCTGAGATTTTAGAACCTTTGAAATTTCTGCAATTTCATTTACGCGGTTCATTCCCATTTCAAAAATTCCAACCTTGTGATTTTCACGGATGTTAAACACCGAAAGCGGCAGTCCGGTTTCACTGTTCAAATTTCCCTGTGTATAAACAAGGTCGTTTCCGTATTCCTCGTTAAATACAGAAACAAGCATTTCTTTGGTTGTAGTTTTTCCGCTTGAACCTGTTATGCTGATTTTTAAAAGCTCCGGAAATTTTGAAACATAGGTTTCTGCCGCATCCTGCAGCCCGTGCAAAGTATTTTCTACACACACAAAGACAACTTTTTCATTTTCTTCTGCAAGACTGTTATAAAATTCTTTTTTTTGATTATATTCCGACTCATTCAGTAAAACAACAGAAGCACCCTTTTCTATTGAAGAAGGAATATATTTATGACCGTCTTGAAATTCCCCAACGAGTGGCACAAACATAGTATTTTTCTGAACCTGACGACTATCTGTTGCAACAGATTCAAAAAAACATTCTATTCTGCTTCCTATAATTTTTCCGTGTGTTCCGCTTACAAGCTCTTTTAAATTTAACAGCGAACTCATTTTTTCTCTCCCGTCATTTCGACACGCACAATATCCTCTTTTTCAGATTTATGCATACCCAAATCTTCTGATGCAATTTTTTCTATGCGGTCTGCGCTGGATAAAACTGCAATATCGCTTACAAGCTTTTTATTTTCTTCTACAAGCTGTTCCTGTTTTTTTTCAAGCTGAATTATTTCTTTTTTTAAGTCGGTATATTTTTTTGCCTGAAAAGCATAAAGGCACAAAAGAACCGGAACTGATAAAACAATGAGACAAATAAAGATATTTACAAAAAAACTTTTTACTTTAGTTTTCATTTTTAATAACCAATTACACCTTCAAGATGATACTGAGTTGGTTCGTTTAATTTACGAACAACACGCAGTTTTGCACTTCTCGAAGGAGAATTCTCCTTTATTTCCTCGTCCGTTGGAATTACAGGCTTTCGTGTAAGAATTTCAGCACACTGTTTTCCGCCGCAGCGGCACACTGCTACTTCCGGCGGACAGACACACTGTCGTCCCAGATTTCTGAAATAATTCTTAACAATTCTGTCTTCCAGCGAATGAAAAGTTATTACCCCCATTTTTCCGCCAGTCTTCAAATCGCAAAACGCAGCATGAAGAGCTGATGGAAGTCTTTTCAGTTCACTATTAACTGCAATACGCAATGCCTGAAAAGTTCTTGTTGCCGGATGAATCTGACCATAACGGTAGCTTCCCGGAACAGCATTCCATATTATTTCCGCCAGAGCCTTAGAAGATTCAATTCTTCCACCCCGACGCACCTCGACAATTGCCTTAGCAATTCTTCGGCTAAGTTTTTCTTCTCCATACAAATAAATTAAATCTGCAAGTTTTTCTTCCGGCAGTTCGTTTACAAGGTCTGCCGCAGATTTTTCACTATTTGCATTAAGTCTCATATCAAGCTTTTCATCATATCTGAAAGAAAAGCCACGTTCAGATTTTTCGTAATGAAAAACCGAAATTCCAAGATCAAATAAAATTAAATCCGGACGTTCATATTCTGCAGGATAGTTATCATAAAATTCATTAAACCATCCGTTAAAAAAATGAACTCTTTCTCCAAATTCAGAAAGTCTTTCTTTTGCCTTAGCTTGAATTACCTTATCAGCATCAAGTCCGACAATAGAAAGACCGTTATATTTTTTAAGGAAATTATAAGTGTGACCGCCTTCGCCAAGAGTCGAATCAATCATCAGACAATGATTTTCATACGGCTCACCAACAGGCGAAAGATACTGAAGACATTCATTTAACAAAACCGGTGTATGTACAATTTCCATTAAAAATTAATCCCGCTTAAACCTTCCGCTGCATCACGGAATGATTCTTCGCTCGCAGACAAATATTCCTTATAAGAAACTGCATCCCAGATTTCGATGTATTTATCTACACCAAGCACCGTACAGTCCTTACTTAAACCGGCATACTCGCGCAAGCTTTGTGGAATAGAAAGACGACCGTTTTTATCAAATTCAACTTCTTGAGCAGGGGCAATAAAACGGCGCAAAACCATTCTGTTTTTTTCATTAAACAAAGATGCCGAACTCATAAGTCTGTTTTTTAACAAATCCCATTCATCAGGAGTAAAAAGCCATAAGCAGCGATCCAAACCTCTGGTCGCAATAAGTACATTCTGATTAAGTTCCGCCCTCAGTTTCGCAGGAAATGAAACGCGTCCTTTTTCATCGATTGTATTATTGTACTCACCAGTTAATAGATTCATACCCACTTATTACCACTTTTTACCACTGTTTCCCACTTATTTACCATTTTATACCAAAATTTATTAAAGTCAACGATAATTTATGCAGATAATTAAGAAAATTTGTATTTTTTTTATTTTTAGATATATACATTTTACAGGTTTTACACTTTATACTAGACAAACGTTTCTAAATGGAAAGTAAATGGAATTTTCAATACTAAACGAAAGCAGTCTTCATAATGCACTAAAAATCTTTTATGCAGCACAAACAAACGGAAAAATCGAAGTAAAACTAGACGGACATATTTACGACATTCTTACATCAGAAAACGAAGTAATAGAAATTCAAACTCAAAACCTTGGAAAAATTGCAAGTAAATTACAAGACGCCATACAAAAAGGAAAAACAGTAAGGCTTGTCTACCCGCTTATAGAAAGAAAAACAATAATTTTAATTGATAAAAATGGTAAAATAATTTCTAAAAGGAAAAGTCCTGTAAAAGGAAACATTTACGATTTATTTCGTGAACTTACCGGAATATATTCATTGCTTTTAAAACCTGAATTTACACTGGAAGTCTTAAAAACAAACATAATAGAAGAAAGAATTCAAACAGAAAAAGAAGTTCAATCAAAAAACAAACAAAGAAGATTTAAGAAAAACTGGAACAAAACAAATAAAAGGCTGGAAGATATTTTAGAAACAAAGACTTTTAAAAACAAAGACGACTACCTTGCCCTGCTTCCAGAAAATTTACCGCAAGAATTCTGCGCAAAAGACTTAGCAGTCATCCTTAAAAAACAAAAGAATATTCCAGCAAGAATCTATAAAAATACAAATCTTATTTTATGGGTTTTAGTAAGAATGAATGTTATAACGCAGACAAAAATTTTTAAGCGTTCCCGTTATTACAAAATTTCCTAAAACTTCCAAAAGTAAAAAAAATGCGGCTTCTTTCGAAGCCGCTTATTTTGCATCTAAAAAGGATTACCAGTTATCAGCCATATCATCTTCGTCATGATTCTGCATATCATACAAATCTGTTACAGCACGCAAATCATCGAAGTATACATAATATGTTCCGCGAGCCTGCATTGGGTTACAATCAATACGGAAACCAAGAACCTTAAGGCCAGGTTTATCTCCGAAGTATGCAGAACTCTGAACAATACCATGTTCTCCATCCGGACTTGGAGGAATTACACAAGTAAGCTTTTTCCAGCCAGAGAAACCAAGTGAACCCATATAAAGTTCAAAATTGCTTCCAAAATAGTCCTGAACAAGAACATAAAGTTCATGATCCTGATTACGTCCGCAAACCCACATAGAAATTGTCTTTGCAGTTCCTTCAATAGGAATAGGACGTCCAGATTTAATTGTAAAAGAGTTCTTTCCACGGCGGAAGAAATCTACACGAATACCAAGTACCTGTGTATCTTCTGCCTCTTTACCTTCATCTTCTGCCAAAGGCTCTTTCATTGCAGGGTTACCTTCAAAAAGGCGTGCTGCAATTACACCATAGTCAGCAGAAATATGAACATTCCAGGAACCTTCGCGTTCAAATTTATCAAGTGAAACCTCGCGCAATGCAGACATTGCAGAATCATTTCCTACTGTTTCAGGATTTGGATCCTGAAGGCTGGAAGTCTGTGCAAACACAAAACCAGTTGATACAAGAGCAAGAACTGCTAAAACTAATAACTTTTTCATTATTTTGCCTCCCCTTCACCAGAAGATTCACCAAAGTCAACATCTTTCATTTCATAACCATCGAAAATGAATGAGAGTGAATTTGTTGTATATTTCATCTGATCAAAGAAGATAACATAATTATCTACATATTCTTCTGCATCAGAACGAACTCTAAATCCAACAAAAGTCATATTCTCTGGACCAGAGCGCAAGTGAGAATGCTGCTGAAGCCAGCCAGGAATATTTACTACAATATTTTTCCAGCCATTAAATGCAAGACTTCCTGCCTGAAGAACATGAACACGACCTGTTGCATCGCGAAGCATTACTTCAAGGTAGTAATTGTAGTTTGCACCCCAAACCCAGAAATCAAGCTGAGATACACTTCCTACAAATGGAATTTCAAAAGGCTTGTCATCTTTTGTAGGGTAAACCTCAAACCAGTTGTCTCCCTTACGGTTGAAAGCAATTTTTACACCAAAAACCTTGCGTTCTACATCTGTTCCCTTAAGCAATGCTTTCAAAGAAAGCGGGATTCCTTCGTAGTAACCAGTTTTTGGATAACCTTCAGCAACAAAACGGCTTGTATTTACAGCCCAGTCCCAGCTGTATGTTGTTCCGCTGTACAAATAATTCTGCTCACCTGCAGAATCAAAAGTTTCCATCACAAAAGTCTCAATACTCTTTGAGCTTGGCTGGCTGAAAACAGGCAATCCAAGAACAAAAAGAACTGCAAGACTTACCAAGACTTTAAGCCCCTTTTTCATGCAAAACTCCTTGAACTTTATCTTTACCGATAATTATAGTGTTATATTTTCTTATCGGCACAGTAACGTCAAAATATAACTTTATATAATAATAATTATATTTGCTAAGAGATTATTTGTCAATTTAATTGAAAAAAAATGATATTTAACATATTATAATATTAATTCAAGAAACTCGGCTTTATATAGCCGGAAAAGGAAGTAATATGTCTAACGTTAGTTACAAAGAACTTGGTCTTGTAAACACAAAAGAAATGTTTGCAAAGGCTATCAAAGGCGGATATGCAATTCCTGCATATAACTTTAATAACATGGAACAGATGCAGGCTATTATCCAGGCTGCAGTTGAAACAAAATCACCAGTTATCCTTCAGGTATCAAAGGGTGCACGCGCTTATGCAAACGGTACACTCCTCCGCTACATGGCTCAGGGAGCTGTTGAATATGCAAAAGAACTCGGCTGTGCTAAACCACAGATCGTACTTCACCTTGATCACGGTCCTTCTTTTGAAGTTGCTAAAGACTGTATCGATAACGGTTTCTCTTCTGTAATGATTGACGGTTCAGCTCTTCCTTACGATGAAAACGTAGCTCTTACAAAGAAAGTAGTTGAATACGCTCACGCACACGATGTTACAGTAGAAGCTGAACTTGGTGTACTTGGTGGTGTAGAAGACGAAGTTTCTGCAGAAGAATCAAAATACACAAAACCAGAAGAAGTTGTAGATTTCGTAACAAAGACAGGATGCGATTCTCTCGCAATTTCTATCGGAACTTCACACGGACGCTGCAAGTTCACTCCAGAACAGTGTACACGCGGACCAGACGGAGTTTTGAACCCACCTCCATTAGCATTCGATGTTCTTGAAGCTATTGAAAAGAAAATCCCTGGATTCCCAATCGTACTTCACGGATCTTCTTCAGTTCCACAGGAATATGTAAAGATTATCGAAGAATTCGGCGGTAAAATCCCTGACTCTGTAGGAATCCCAGAAGAACAGCTCCGCAAAGCTGCAAAATCTGCAGTTTGCAAAATCAACATCGACTCTGACGGACGTCTTGCAATGACAGCTGCTATTCGCAAGCACCTTGCTGAACACCCAGGTGACTTTGACCCACGTCAGTACCTTACACCAGCCCGCGACGAACTCAGGAAAATGTACGCTCGCAAGAACCGCGAAGTTCTCGGTTCCGCTGGACATTTGGATGACTAGTTAAATCTGCATAAAAAAGCCTTGCATTTGATTTGCAAGGTTTTTTTTATTTAACCACTTAAACTATATTTGCTAAATAATCCTGTAAATATCAGGCATTCAGATTTTCCTTATAACATTTTCTAAGCACAAACAGCGAAAGAAGAATGTAAAGCACCGCAAGAATAATCACAATAAAGATTTCCGTATGAATTATATAGAATGATTCTATAACAGCAGGCATTACAAGCGCAAAAACTACAAATAAAATTCCTTTTACAAGCTGCGGACGAAGAGAACTTTTTACAGCCTTATAAATAAATCTTGCACAACAGGCAAGAAGCACAATCATAGAAAGAATTATAAACGGCTTAAAAAACAGTGCAAACCAGGTGTATTTTTTTGAATCTGCAGTAAGTTCTGTATACGGTAAAAACACAATATAAAAAGAAATAAGTAACGGGAATACCGCATTCACCTTGTATTCTTCATCATCTTTCGTAACAAGAAAATAAAGACCGTACAATACAGCACACGGAAGCAAAGTCTGTTTAACAAGAAAATAAAAAAGATTTTCAATAAAAGAATAAGGAACCACTCGATGCGAATACATAAAAAGCATCTTAAATCCGCAGAAAATTACAGAAGACATAATTCCAATAAAAATGACAGGTGCAATTGTTTTGTTACGTACGTAAAAACAATACGCTGTAAGCACCAGCGGTAAAAAAATCAAAAGAAAAAAGTACATATTACCTACCCTTACATAGCCTTATTTGTCCATTCAATTGCCATCTGGCGGAGTTCCGCAGACGACGTGCAATGAAGTTTGGCTTTAATATTTTCTTTATGTGTATCAATAGTTTTAAAGCTAAGATTTAGCTTGGATGCAATTTCAACAGTTCCAAGACCTTTGCCTATAAGCGTAAAAATCTGCAGCTGACGATCCGAAAGAGAATTTACGGTTGCAAACTTGTCGGCATTTTTTGCACTGTTTTCTGTAAGGTCATTTATGCGTTCACGTTCCTTTTCGCTAAGATATATTTCGCCGTTACGAACAGTCTGAATTGCATCTATAACCTGAGATTCAGCCTCTTCTTTCATAATATAACCTAACGCTCCGGCTTTAAGTGCGCGTTCTGCATAAAAACGCTCGTCATGCATAGAAACAACAAGAATTTTTGTTGCCGGGGACATAACATTTATATCTTTTATAAGTTCAAGACCATCTTCCTGCCCAAGATTCAAATCTACAATTGCTAAATCCGGATAAGTAGCATGAATAACTTCGGCAGCTTCATGTCTGTTTTTTGCAAGTCCAACTACTTTGAAATCTTTCTGAGTTTCAATAAGCTGAGAAAGCCCTCTGCTAAATAACGGATGATCATCAATAATAATTACGTTACAAGTCATATATAAATCATATCATATTTTCAAAATAAAAGGTATAATAAGTTTATGCGAATAGGCTTAATTCTGAACATTCTGGACGAAGAGTATCAAATTTCAATTTACAATGGAATCAAAAAAAAAGCAGAACAGTATGGAATAGACATTATATGCTTTCAACAGGACTTTACAAGCATCACTTCCGACAACCTGCTTTCCAGCTTTACAAAAAAAGGACTCTTTAATCTTGACGGAATTATTCTGCTTTCATCTGTACTTGCCGACAACTATTCAATTACAAAAAAAACTGATGTAGAAAAACTTTTTGGAAACCTTCCTGTAATTTCAATAGGAATGCAAATAGAAGGTATTCCGTCGCTCATTGTAAAATCTAAAAATCCGATGGAAAAACTTATTGAACATCTGATTTTTGATCATAAATATAGAAAATTTCTTTACATAGGTGGCTCTAAACTTCATGCAGATGCAGAAGAACGTGAATGTATATTTAAATCTGTAATTTCTAAAAACATGACAGAAATTCCGGAGCTTCAATATTCTATAAAACGAAGCTGGTTTAACGAACAGGACGCAATCAAATCTATGGAAGAATATTTAATAGAAAGTTCCGGTCAGCTTCCAGATGTAATTGTATGCGCCAACGATAACATGGCTTTGGGCGTTTATAAGTTCTTTAAAAGGAATCAGAACAAAAAAGGCTTTAAGGAATGTGCAGTTACAGGTTTTGATGATATTCCACAATCAGGTTTTGAAGTTCCAAGTCTTACAACAATTCATCAGCCGCTTTCAGAAATTGGAGAAAAAGCAGTAGACATGATTTATCCTCTGGTTTTAGGAGAAAAGCAGCCCGATACGTTTTATGTAAATTCCAAATTAATTATAAGGGAATCGTGCGGATGCATTGCCGAAAAAAAACATAAGGAACCGTCAGATTTTATTAGGCTTATGCAGAGCAACTTTGTTCATTCTGAAGGCCTTTTAAGAATGATAAGTCATACCGGACAGGAACTGAATTACGCAGAAACAATAGAAGAATTAAATCAGGTTATTAACCGAAATCTTGAACAGCTTGATATTCAGAATTTTGTTCTTGTTCAGTTTTCTGCGCCGGAAAACAGAGCCGAAAAGCATAACAACAAAGGTTTTCTTGTAAAACCGGTTTACGTTCGCAGACGCGGAATAGAAATTAAAACTTTTTACAAAGAAAAAGATATTTCTATTGGAGACTTATATAAATCATATCTGGAACTTTACAACGATATTTCAGTTTCGCTTGTATTAAAATATCTTGTATACGGAAACGAAATTATAGGCTGTGCATTTTACGATGCAAACAAAACAAACCTCCAGTATTTAAGTTCAATTACAATCAACTTTTCGCAGGCTTTAAACAGAATTAACCAGTTTGAAGAAAAGAAAAAACGTTCGGAATACCTTGAAAGCGAAGTTACAAAACGAACAAAGCAGCTTGTAGAAGCAAACAAAAAAAGGCTCAAAGTAGAAGCTGATGTACTGCGCATAAGCGAACTTGAACGCCAGAGGTTCAGCAACGACCTTCATGATGATATATGCCAGAGACTTGCAGGCATTTCCATGTTGTGCAAAAGTTATTCTGCGAGTGGCAAGCCGGTAGAAAAGGCACAGGTTGAAGAACTTACAACCCTTATAAGCGACACACTTCAGAGAACACGACAGTACGCTCACAACTCGTTCCCAGTAGAACTGACCAGTCTTGGAATTGAACACAGTATAAGCAACCTTTGCAATTCCTTTGAAGTTCAATCTGGAATAAAATGTACATACAAATGGGAAGTTTCTGATGTAATTCAGCTTTCTACAAGACAAAAACTTAATGTTTTTAGAATAATTCAGGAATCACTTCATAACGCAATGAAACATTCTCAGGCCACTGAGGTAAACGTAAGCGTAATTTCGCAAGGCTCACTAATAGAAGTGATTGTCAAAGACAACGGAAAAGGTTTACCTTCTTCCCTAACGCCGGAACAATACGGTCTTGGACTTAATTCAATTCAATACAGGGCAAACCAGATTGGCGCCGTTCTTACAATTTCTTCAAACGAGCCAAAAGGAACCTGCGTAAAAATTGTTTTTTCTTTTCATTTTATGCAATAAGTCTTATAATAGAGCCTATGAGTACACATATTAACGCACCGGAAGGCGCTATTGCTGAACTGGTTTTATTGCCAGGTGATCCTTTAAGGGCAAAATTTATTGCAGAAAATTTTCTGGAAAATCCAAAATGCTATAATGAAGTTCGCGGAATGTTCGGTTTTACAGGAACATACAAAGGTAAAAGAGTTTCTGTTCAGGGAACCGGAATGGGACAGCCGTCTCTTTCCATCTATGTAACAGAGCTTTTTAAGTTTTACAACGTACAGAAAGCTATCAGAGTTGGAACATGCGGTTCAATCAGCGAAGACCTTAAATTAAAAGAAGTTCTTCTTGCAAACGGAGCCTGCACAGACTCTTCTTTGCAAAGCCAGCGTTTTGGGCTTATGCACTTTGCACCGGTTCCAAGTTTTGAACTTTTGTACAATGCATACAATGCCGCAAAAGAACTTGGCTTAAAGGCAAAAGTTGCTCCATGCGTTTCCAGCGATTTTTTCTACGACATAAACGAAAACTGGAAGCTTTGGAAAAAATATGGTGCAGCAGGAATAGAAATGGAAGCCGCAGAGCTTTACACTCTTGCAGCACAGTATAATAGAAAAGCACTTGCAATTCTTACTGCAAGCGACAGCATTCTTGACGGAACTGCAACTTCGGCAGAAGAAAGGCAGACAACCTTCAAAGATATGATGAAACTTGCCCTTGAAACAATTATTCACGAATAACTGAGGAAATGATGAAACCTACATTATTAGTATTAGCAGCGGGAATGGGAAGCCGCTACGGCGGAGTAAAACAGATAGACGGTGTAGGACTGCACGACGAATGTCTTTTGGACTTTGCAACCTACGACGCAATGAAAAGCGGTTTTGGTAAAGTTGTTTTTATTATTAGAAAAGATATTGAGCAGCCGTTCCGCGAAAGACTTTTTGACCGGATTGCCCGCAATTTTGATGCAGAATATGTATTCCAGCAGCATGAAAGCCTGCTTAGCCCGGAACAAATTAAACTTAGCGAAGGACGAACAAAGCCATGGGGAACAGCGCACGCTATTTTGTGTGCAGAAAAGGCATTAAAAACACCTTTCGCAGTAATTAATTCTGATGATTACTATGGACGCCAGGCCTTTGAAGTTCTTGGAAAACATCTTGCCGCTCTTGATGTAAACAGCACAGAACATGCAATGGTTGGCTACATACTTGGCAACACAATGAGCAAAAGCGGTTCTGTAAGCCGCGGTGTCTGCACTGTAGAAGATTCAAAGCTTAAGACCATCGTAGAAAACCTTAAAATTTATTACGATGCCAACGGTCAGATTATA
>Ga0256407_10004556_pt1 | contig 23039 bp, 14 predicted proteins | sample RumenRJG_04DNA_FD_193489 | JGI IMG/M metagenome (GOLD analysis project Ga0256407, IMG submission 193489) | Bovine rumen microbial communities from Lethbridge, Alberta, Canada - RJG_04 | ecosystem: Host-associated > Mammals > Digestive system > Stomach > Rumen | place: Canada: Alberta... | reverse complement strand
AGGTCGGCACCGCATCATGGTCATCACCCAAGAAATCATCCGCTCAACAAGGTACAGAATCTAGCAGAATGGGAGGAAGTAGGGGAGAAACATCTATTGCCATAGCTCCATGTTCTCCTATCTACGAGGGAAGGCCATTGCAGCGGTATAAATATAGAAATGGAGATTATATGTGCTATAAAATTAAACTCCAAGAAACTCCAGTATCGTTTCTTTATGGTTCACTACAGCATCCTTAAATCCACCTATACACATAATTAACTTTCCGTTCCTTGAAACCATCGGCTCACCATATTCCTCTACGACAATTGGGTATTCCTTCTGCCCTATTTCAACATATAGCCTATCCTTAACGAGTCTTGATACAAATGTGTATGCTTGAGGATTGCATCTATGAGCCACATGTTGGAATAGCGAGATGTATGAGTTTATATATGAGGGGTACTTATCAATTATCACCACCTTAAAATCATCCCCATGTGCAGCCATCCCAAGCCCCAAGATCTCATTTAGATACAAATCCCCAAAAGAATAGCCAATTATCATCAATCGTTTATTCTCAATCACTTTTCTAGTCAAGTCCGACAAATACACATTATTGGGCGCAAACGTCATTTTTTCTGTTTTCCTCGAACCTGATACAATATATGGCTGCACATATTCTTCTTTTGCCTGATTAGATGGATTTTGCTGTCTACCCATCCTATTTTTACAAGCCGTTTGATAATCCCCGTTCTTTACCATGTCCCGAATGCTATACTCAAACGGGTATTCCCTAGCCTCGCTGAACAATATCTGGCCATGAAGATGTGCTACTGTCGAAACTCCTCTTCGGTTCTCATAATAGCGTTTTGCTGAAAAACGGCTATAGTCTTCACCATCTTTGATTGGAGGAAATCCATCCTCATATTCGCCAAGGCTATTCTCAATTGTATTGTCATAATTCAGATTGAAGATATTTGATCTTCCTGACAAAGATTTCCAGAAATCTCGATACCATCGCTCCGTTGACGTATCCTCATTGAAAGAAGCATCGTATTGATTAACAATACTCATTACAGTCTTTTGCAATCCATATGCAGCCCTGATGTAGTCATACGTCTGAATATCATTCAAAAACTCATCTGGTTGAATCAAAGTCCCGAACTCAGGCAATGCAGGCCACGACGTAAATTCCTTATGCCAATAGCCACTATATGAAATACACATCTCAACGTCATGCAGTAAACTCTCAAAGTTTAATTGTGGCGGAACATAGCGATTAATCTCTGGACGGCCTACTTGATTCAGTTTCCCAACAATATAATCATTAATTTCACGCAGAAGCGGTCTTTCACCTCCATCCACTTTCTGGATGCTCAGTTTAAGCACCTCATCTGTGATATTCTTCACAGATGGAAATATGCCTTTATGGTCAAAGTCCAAAACGGCACCTGCGCCTACTATAATCGTTACTGCATCATTCATTTTTCTTTGTAGGCTTAAACATGCTCTTTCACATCTATCATCAAAATTTATATCAGTTACTTCTTCATGTTTGTAAAGATATCTGCTTTAAGTTGTTTCGTTTCCTTATCAACAATCTCTAAATCATCTATTAGTGACAACAAACCTTTATCAAAGGTAGGATTTGCCTTGACTTCCTCTCTTATAAAATTTAGCATTGCTTTTTCTATGAAACTTTTCTCGCAGCCCAATTCTTTGGCTTTTGTTATTGCCTGCATATAAAGGTAGTACCCATTCTCTATAACTCCTTTACGATATTCAACTAATCCCCTCGTTGCAATCAGACAAATTTTCGTTTCATTTGAGAGAGACATAGACTTTATATCTACTCGATCTAAGATGGATTCTGCTTCCTCTAAGTTCCCTGACAGAGCATAGCAATAAGCCAAATTATTTAGCAATCCAGCATCATTTGAATTTGCTCTTAGTCCAAGATTAATAATATCAATAGCGGTCTCATAATCTTTAACGAAAGTATATGCCATTTCTGCAGAGAAGTATATCGGATTGGGATCAAAAGGATAGTCTGCAATCCAATCGATTCCCGAACATAGGGCAGCCTTAAAATCGTCCTTAAAATATGCATATCTACTATCAGCTTCAGCCTTATTTTTCAAATAGTCGTAATTTCCAAAACACAAAGACAAATCACGATTCTCACCTAGCAACCATTCTGCTTGAGCCAAACTATTGTCATTAGGACGCTCTAAAGCAATATTCATAAAATTACGACATGATTTTCTGCTACCGTTTTGCATTTCAAGAGTACCGATGGCACTCGCCATTTCAGAATAGCTGAAAGGCTGATAATTGCCAGATGCAATTATCTCTTTTCCTCGTTTTACAAATCGTGAATTGCGCCCCCTTGCGGAGTTGACAGCAATTTCAGAGGCAATAATCCATGGATCCTTAGATATCCAGGGATTATTAACTAAAACCTTGTGGGCTTTGTCAAAGTCTTCAATATGCGAGAATAATCTAGCAGCACTTCTTGAAATAAAACGAGAAGATGGAGCCAAATGAACAGCAATCTCCATCATGTCTTTCGCCTTATCTATTTGACCGATATTTACGTAGTATCTGGCTAATTCACAGTAATTTACAGCATTGTAGGGATATTTTATGTTTTGTTGTTTTAGAATTCTAATACATTCTCGATAATGTGTTTCTTTGTCTTTTAGAAAGCGAAGTTTGTTTATTATTTCCATGTGCTTCTCGCTATTCTCGGAATTTTCTATTGGTAATATTCTCCTTGCACATGTAAGTTGTGTACTTGAACAGTCATCAGGATGATCGTTTAAAAAAAGAGCAGCTTCAATAACCTTGGGATTATTTGTCTGCCCGTTGGTTATTGCCGCAGATATTAAATCTGCTGCAAATGGAATTCCTCGATGTTCTTCCCAAGCGTAAATATACTCATCTAAAGAGAAAAAAGGAACGTTATATTGACTGTTGGTAGAAGCATTAAACTCTCCAGCAGATGATGTTTTAGTATAACTTCGCCAATTGGGTAAAACATCTCTTTTTTCTTTTTCATTAAATGAAGCCATACTTTAATATCTTAATAATTCTATATTTGCTCTTTTCAACGCCAGATCGAGTTCGGAAATAGTTCTCTGCAAATCATAATTTGATGTACGATTTGTCTGTGCGACATTCTTGGGATGACCTCTCCTCGCAGGATCTGGGTCGCATAAATAACCAATAATTCTTACTATATCTTCTCGAACTGATTCAAGTGGAATTTCCTTTCTTAATTCATCAAGCGCCTTAGTATATGCATTAGTCAAATCAGTTTTAACATTTTCATAAGCAAATCCAGACCTCCTCATATCCCTCATGCTCATAGGAAGAAATAGTTCCAATAACGCGTTAAAAGATACTCCTGCCAAATAATAAGACATTAGACCACCTAATGTATAATTGTCCATTTGGTACAACCTTTCCTTCATATCAGGTATCAAATAATTAAAGAAGGCTTCGGGTGGTGCATAATTCCAATCTCCATGAAAGGATGAGGCGATATATGGACATTCTATTTCATCGTCAAAGCAAAGTGATCTTCCTAAATCTCCAATCTTTGATTCTTTCTCAAAAGACATCACGTTAGATGGTTTCAAATCTTGGTGGGTTATATCATGACGATGAAGATTACTTAACCCCGTTGCTACATCGCGAAGTGACTGTAGTTTGTCTGAGAGTGTTTTTATTTTTGCCGAAAAATCTAACTTTTTTGAATATTCAACAAATTTCCTAATATTTCCATTTGCCATTTCATAAATAATATATGACACTGTAGGAAATATATAATTGCTTAATTCAATTTCTCCACAATCTTCATAGAGAACCACTTTTGAAATTCTTTTGTCTTTACAATATTTCGAAAGATTTTTCTCATAATTGAACTCCTTTAATGCTGTTTCCATGTATTCTGAACGACTTACCCCAGTAGGTAAAGGCTTTGTAATAATCATTTGATAGTTCAAAACTTTCATAAAGAAATCTCTTCCATCTTTATTAACAATATAACATATGGAAAAATTCCCTCCTGACTCTCCTTTGGAACGATCAGCTTTGGGAAGTTTTTCCTTAATATACCAATTGTTAATTGTTTGTCCTTCAAGATTGCAAGCTGCAAACATTGTATCGTCCATAATCGTACTATTATTATAGAATAATTACTATTTATTCAAATATCTCTTTGTCTGCGAAATATGTATATTTTTTCAAAAGGCCCCAGTATTCTGTTTGTTTGAAATTCATAAGCATCTGTTGCATATTGCTTTCTTGAATATCGTTAGGAACTCCTATCTCGATCAGAAGATCATCAATTGCTTGGTTCTTATTCGCGTCCTCGCAGGCCATATCATGATTGGCCAAATAATACCATATGCGTCTGATAGCTTTTAACTCAAGACAATCTAATCCTAATTTCACGATGGTTGGTTTTTCATCTTCAGGATCTTCAGTCCAGATAATATTACCATTAGCATAATACTTGATCTCTTCATGGATGTTGGGGCGAAACACAAGAGGCTGGATTGTTTCATCTCCTCGGAAATTGTTGCAACATTTGGATGCACCAGAAGGCAAATAGCCAAAACATGACGGAATAAGATTCTCGTAAGCTATTGCATGTGGAAATGGTGGTACTTCATTAGGATTATCCAAAAAATGTTGAGTAAGTATCATATTGAAGGAATCAAGATTACTGCTATGCTCATAATACTTCGAAAAAGTTTCTTGGGTTTTTACTGATTGCGGGATCATGTGTTCTATTGTTGTTCCCTGTATATCTCGCATACAGTAACAACACCGATGATTATTATCTTCGAGTAATCTTTTTACAAATGCATCCTTACAATTTGTGTCTCCCATGAAGGCATTATACAACTCATTTGGATACTCGCCATCTTCTTCAAGGCGTCTTTTTAGAAACTCCTTGATGAGCGCATGTGCCCATTCACGACTTTTGCTTTTGTCAATGTATTCCATACAGCCTTCTACTTCTGAAGATCTATCACCAGTTCATTATCATCTCCAACTTTATCAATGATAAGTTCCAAAAGCTTGCTCATTCGATTTGAATCGCCAGCATCCTTCCAATAACGATAAGCAGAAATAAGTTCGCTCAACATTGAGTTTCTTACTGGGGCCTCCATCTGGTTTTCGAGCAGACTATTATAGTCTATACCGTATGAATTAGGTAGCTTGGCATATTTTGTTGTCTTATCATTGTTTCTTCCCAATTGATATACAATATTGTTATCATCTTGTTTGAAGTTTGACAAAACGACAGGAGAATGGGTTGATACAATAAATTGAATGCGTGGGAAAGCTTGATGCAGACGATCTATCATCTCTTGAGCCAATGATGGATGTAAGTGAAGGTCTATCTCGTCAATGAAACATATTCCGCTAGGATTACAATTCTTATTAAGTAAGAATGCTCTGTTTGCCAAATCGAATGCAATTGAGAATGCTCGTCTATATCCGGCTGGAAGTGATTCGAAATCAGATTCGATGCCATTGATGAACCTAAGAACCACTACATCCTCCTTGCCTCTTGTTATAACAGTTATTTCTTTCAGTTCGAAATCTTCGTTCTTTACCGCATCTGACAATGGTTCTGAGAATTTCTTCATACAATTACCAACAGCAAGAAGGTAATCTGCTTCATTATTCTTTGTGTGGCCAAATTTGTCATTCTTCAACTGCATAGAAAAATACTGCTGCCAAACTAATCCACAGTCACGTGGATCGTCCCAATTATAATAGCCTGCCGACTGTGAGATGCCAAATTCAGAACTAAGCAAATCCTGAATTTTCTTTCCAATTGTTACCTTCTCATGAGGGAACGAATCTGAATAGAATGCTAAAACAGGCAGGTCTTCAAGGGTGTTGTAATGCTTCCAAAAGCGAATTGCCTCCGAGGTATATAGTTCCTTCATTCCTGTAGAAAGACTTTCTCTACGGAATACAACATCTAAAGGATTAATTTCTTCAATATCGAGAGTCGTCTCAATTTGTATAGGGTAAGTTCCTTCGCTTAATTGTGTTCCATCAGAATTAAATTTTCTTATGGCATCAGTAGTTTCGAAACTTTTAATCTTCTGTATGGTGTTTGCGATGAAATTGCTTTGACTTACTGTTGAACTCTTTGTAAAGATGAAGCTCAAAGACTGTTTAAGAGCAGCAATCATGTTAGTTTTTCCCATACCATTTTTACCAATCAAAACCGTCGTTTGTCTACCAAGATCAAGTCCGTCTTCTCCATTCAGGCTCTCGTAGTTACGATAGTTCGTAAGCTTGATGTTCTTTATATACATTATTGGATCTTTTATTATGTTTATATTTCTTTTATTTTATTCTTGCGTAGGGGTGGGCAATGTCCAGACGTCAACTTCTGATTCTTGAAGCTGTATAATATCTGTCATGGCTTTAATCTTTACCTGTTATGAGTTCCCGTTTATCAATATCAAGCAGCATTGCTATCTTATCTAATGTGTATAAGTCGGGCTGGGAAACGTTGGTACACCACTTACTAACAGTAGCAGGGTTTTTGCCTAATTCCTCTGCGAGCCACTTAGCTGTTCGCTTCTTTTCAACTAGAACAATTTTAATACGATTCAAATCTTTCATTTGCAAATCTCTTTAATTTGAACGCAAAGTTACATAAAATAATCGACAACATAAGAACTTTCATTCAAAAAATGCACTTATGTGTTCATTTTTTGCGATTATTAAGAGATTTTGTATCATACAGACTTCAAAAGCACGGATACATCCAAAGTTTTTCCTTACAAGCAATACTCTCTGTACAAAAGTTGCACACTTCTATGATTTTTGTGGTTTACAAAAGTTAAATACGTTTAATATTCACCTTTTTCTCTATCTACAGAATCTACGCAATCACTTTTCTACCGTTTTGATTGAAACAAACTGATAAACAATGAGTTGCAAATACTACGGTTGCAGCGGCCTGACCTCTGTGACTTTCCCAAGCAGCTTGACAAGTATTGGTAACTATGCTTTCGAAGACTGTAGCGGCCTGACAGAATTATACATTCCCAAGAACATAACAACTATCGGTAATGGTGCTTTCGTGGGTTGCAGCGGTCTGACTTCCATTGTTGTTGATAGTGACAATACAGTTTATGACTCACATGATAATTGCAATGCTATCATCAACACAGCAAGCTGGACTCTCATTGCAGGATGCAATACTACCGTCATCCCCGACAGAGTGACTTCAATCGGCGACTATGCTTTCTCAAAATGCACTGGCCTGACTGAAATGAACATACCTGACGGTATAACAAGAATTGGCATGTATGCTTTTAATGAATGCAGTGGCTTATCCTTGGTGACCATACCCAATAGCGTAAACAGTATAGGTTATGGGGCATTCTGGGGTTGTGACGGCCTGACAGAAATGACTATCCCTAACAGTGTAGTTACCATCGGCAATATGGCTTTCTCCGCTTGCAATGGTCTGACCTCCTTAGTCGTTGAAAGTGGGAACCCTGTTTATGACTCAAGAGATAACTGCAATGCCATCATTGAAACAGCAAACGCAACTCTTATTGCAGGATGTAAGTCTTCCGTCATTCCCAACAATGTGAATACCATCGGCAAATATGCATTCTATCATTGCAGCAGTCTTAGAGAGATCATTATTTCCGATGGTGTTACGAGCATTGGCAACGCGGCTTTCTCGGGTTGTAACGGACTTGAAAAAATTTCTTTCTCGAACAGCCTAACATCTATCGGCGAATGGGCCTTTTATGACTGCGGTAGCCTGACAGATGTTACCATACCCAACAGTGTAAATGCTATCGGTGACTTTGCTTTTGCCGAGTGCAACGGACTGACCTCAGTGACCTCATACATAGAAAAGCCATTTGAAATATCTAATTATGTATTTATGAATTGGAATAGCGATACATATCAAGATGAATTCACGACGGCAACACTCTACGTTCCTGCTGGAACGAAAGCTAAGTATGAAGCTACGCCTGCATGGAATCTATTCGAAAATATCGTGGAGATGGACATGGAACCCGTGGAGAATGGCGAGACTGTAGACTTCGCTGAGGAGATAGACGAGGACACGAACCTCGACGGCAACGTGGTGGGTGACATCTACTATAACATCAGCGACGAGGATGGCAGCTATGATGCCGAAGAGGGTTGCATTGTGGTGACCACGCCGACCGACGACGACACAATGAGCGAACTTGAAGGCCAGGACATCTTCGGCGAGGACTTCAAGGACGGCTTCACGGGCATCGTGTTCAAGGTGGCCCCGGGCAAGGGAACCATCAAAGTGGAGGCGCAAACTACAGGCAGCATGGTGCTGAAGGTGAAAATTGGAAACTCTGACCCCATTACGAAGGAATTAGAGGGCAAGCTGAAAGTGACGTTCCCCTATAACGTGGCAGAAGAAACCTACGTATATATCTACGGCGGCAACAACGCCTCGCAGGCAAAAGGCATGAAAAAGGCTGATGCCAACGGCGAACTGAGAATCTACGGCATTGAGATTTTCAGCAATAACGTACCCACTGACATCGATAGCGTTACCCAATATCCCATATCCAATCAAGAGGCTGTCTATGACTTGCAGGGCCGCAAGATTGGAACGGACATGCATGAAGCAAGTCCCTACAAGCGTGGTATCAACATTATGCGTCTGGGTGACGGCACCACAAGAAAAGTGGTTGTGAAATAAGAGTTGGCCATACCCGCCAGAGAGGGTAACATTATTTGCAAGAAAGAGACCGCACCTGCCGAATGGAACTTCGGGAAGGTGCGGTCTTTCTGGTGACTGATTTCATCAACAGAATGAACTTCCCAAAAAATTCATAATTTTCTGCATGAAACATTTGGCAAGTCAGATTATTTGTGTAACTTTGCACCAATAATCTATTCATTAACTAAAAAATAAACATCATGAAGAAAAATTACATCAAGCAATTGTTCGCATTGCTCCTCGTGACGCTGTTCGCGGGAAATGTGAACGCACAGGATGAAGTTGTTTTCAACTTCAATGAGATGGATCTTGACGTGTCGTGGCAGAAAACGGATAGTGACCCGACTGAGAGTTCTGCCGGCGACATTGAGGAAACATGGACCAAGACGATCGACGGCGTGACAGTTGCCGTATCTCCGAAGGAAGAATCGGCAAGCAACCCTAACCGCTTTTGGCGCACAAACAACGGTCCTCAGCTCCGTTGCTATAGCGGAACCATCACCATCAGTGCCGAAAGCAACTTCTCGAAGATTGTGTTCAATGCCGGCAACTTCGACATGACTGCCAACAAAGGTAATTTGGCAAGTAAGACCTGGACTCACGAGGGAACCAATGAAGTGGTGTTCTCCGTAAACAAGAACACGCAGATCAACTCCATTACCATTACAATGGGAAATGGTGAAATCATCGACATCAACCCCGTTGACAAGACCATCGCTGAATTGGCTGACGAGACTGAGGAGATTGAATTTGTAAACCTCAAGCTGACCAATGCCAAGGTTGTTTACGCTTACAACACCACCAGCAACCAGAACGTCTACGTGCGCGAGGGCGACAAAGCCATCCTGTTCTACAGCACGGGCCTTGACCTGCCGCTGAATGCTACACTCAACGGAACGGTCATCGTAGGCTTCAAGCTTTACAGCTCCATGCCGCAGGTGATCGCCACATCGGCTACCAATGCCAACGAACTGTCCATCACCACCAGTGCAAGCGAGGACCTCGACCCCGTAGTGGTGAGCATCCAGAACATCTTGGATGGTAATTACAAGAACGACCTCATCGAGTTCGACAATGTGACCATCATTGCAGAAGAAAGCACCAACAGCAGTGGCAACACTGTGACCAACTACTTCGCAAAGGATGCCAGCGGCAAGCAGATTCAGCTTTATGGCAACAACAACGCTGTGAAAGACTATGCCGACAAGAAGGTGGACATCATCTGTGTGTTCAACACTATTTACAAAGGCACTCCTGAGGTACGTCCCGTACAGGTGTTGACTGGTGACGATCCAGGAACTGGAGGAGATACTGTGGTCAACGACATTGAGGCCTTCAAGGCACTCGGAACGGGTTCACAGGCCGAGCTGAAGCTCAACGGTGCTTTGGTGCTCTTCGCAAAGGGCGACGATGTGTTCGTACACGACCAGAGCGGTGCCATCGACTTCTACAAGACTGGTATAACGTTCGAGGCTGGTGAGGTGCTCAACGGCAGCATCTTCGGCGAATACAAGGAATACCGTTCACTGCCCGAACTGGCAGCTGTGGAGAACAAGACCAACGACAACAACATCTCCAGAAGCACAGGTACGGTGACTCCGATGACGGGCATCGATCTGAGCGAGGTGGCTGCATACGCTTGTGAACTCGTCACCGTGAAGCTGACCATCTCGAAGGATGGCAACAACTACTTCGGTGAGGACCAGGATGGCAACAAGCTCCAGGTGTACGACAAGTTCGGCATTGGCTACAACACCGCCGACATCGAAGGCAAGACCTTCAACATCACGGGTATTATCATCCCCTTCAACACTTCGTTCGAGATTGCTCCTATTGAGGACTTCGTGGGTGCTCCCGATGAGACTTGCGAAAACATCGCAGCCTTCAAGCAGTTGGAGAATGGCGCAACAGCCGTGCTGAAACTGACCGATGCCCAGGTGCTGTACAATGGCGGCAACGACGTTTATGTGAAGGATGCTTCTGGTGCCATCGACTTCTTCAAGTCAGGTCTGGAACTGAAGGCTGGCGACATCCTCAACGGTACCATCAAGGCCAAATTCTCAGTCTACAACAACACACCGGAACTGACTGGTGTTGTAGAGTCTGATATCGAAATCACAGAAGGAACAGTGACACCTGAGACAATGGACGTCCGCACAGCAGCCGGTGAAGAGAACATATGCAACCTCGTGCGCATCCAGGATGTTACAGTGTACTACGAGGAGACCACCAACGATGACGGTTCGAAGACCTACCAGAACTGGTACGACTCCAGCAACAAGTACGTGCAGTTCTACGACAAGTGGAAGATTGGCTACGAGCTTCAGGATGGCGAGACCTACACCTTCACGGGTATCATGGTGCTCTATGGAGAGCAGCCCGAGATGTACGTCACTGTCGACCCGACCAATGCCGGTGCTACCGCCATCAGCAACGTCAATGCTGAGCAGAACGCCAATGCCCCCATCTACAACATGGCCGGCCAGCGCGTGAGCAACGCCGTGAAGGGTGTGTTCATCCAGAATGGCAAGAAGTTCGTGATTAAATGAGCGAAGAGCTAAGCTTGCCCGAGTTCTTCCGAGTGTGAACGAACTCGGGCGGCAGCTCAAATTCGTTGTGAAGTAAAATGAAATTTCTGATTATTCAGAAATATTTTGTACCTTTGTAGAAGTCTCCCCATTGTGAAACGGGGAGACTTCAATTTTTGCCATTTACGAAAACGATAACGTATTTACAGTTAATATTTCCGAAAGATTAATTTGCGCAGGTTAATCTTTTTTTGTACCTTTGCACCATTACTAACCGAATTTTTATTATGTTTCATTTAAAATAATCATTTATGTCTGGTAATTTGAAAACATTTCGAGTTGCGCTGGCGATGCTATTCGCATTCTTAGGCGGGAGCGTCCTTCAAGCGCAAACCCTTCATGGAACAGTGAAGGATTCCAGCGGTGAAGGCATCATCGGTGCCACCATCATGGAGCAAGGTACGACCAATGGTACGGTAACCGACTTCGATGGTAACTTCACCCTTAATCTGTCATCCTCGAAAAATCCCATCGTCGTCTCATACGTCGGTATGAAGACGCAGACGCTGAACGTGGAAGGCAAAAGTACTGTGAACATCGTGCTCGAAGACGAGGCAACAGCGCTCAACGAACTGGTTGTCATCGGTTATGGAGCCGTGAAGAAAAAGGATCTGACAGGATCGGTGGCCACCGTGGGCAGCGAAGCCTTGCAGGCTGTACCCGTGTCGAACGCCTCTGAGGCACTGACGGGTAAGATGGCCGGTGTGCAGGTGACGACAACGGAAGGTTCGCCCGATGCCGATGTGAAAATCCGCGTACGTGGCGGCGGCTCTATCACTCAGAGCAACGACCCGCTCTTCATCGTCGACGGATTCCCCGTGGAGAGCATCAGCGACATCCCTGCCAACGACATTGAAGACATCACCGTGCTGAAAGACGCTTCCTCGACCGCCATCTACGGTTCACGAGGTGCCAACGGTGTGATCCTCGTCACCACCAAGAGCGGTCAGGCAGGCAAGACCAAGGTAAGCTACAATGCCTACTACAGTTGGAAGACGATTGCCAAAAAGTATGAGGTGCTCGACGCCTACGACTTCGCCAAGTGGCACTACGAGCTGGGCATGCTCTACAACAACGGAGACGTCAGCAAGAACGACCACTACACCAACAAGTTTGGAAACTACCAGGACGTTGACCTGTATCAGAACATCGAGCAAAACGACTGGCAGGACATCGCCTACGGACGCACTGGCAACACCTTCAACCAGAGTGTGAACATCAACGGTGGTTCGGACAACATCAAGTATGCGTTCAGCTATGCCCACATCAACGACAAGGCCATCATGTACGGCTCATCGTTCAAGCGCGACAACTTCTCGCTGAAACTCAACACCAAGCCGACCAAGCGCACCACGCTCGACCTTCAGGCTCGCTATGCCGACACCGACATACGTGGTGCTGGCTCTAACGATGCATCTGGCGTCTACGACACCGATCGCCGACTGAAGTACGCCGTGCTCTTCTCGCCCATCCCACTGGGCAGCATCGACGGAACCGACGATGCTGAGCAGTCGAGCTTCGTCGACCCGATCACTGCATCTGACGACAACGACCGTAAGAAAAACCGCCGCAACCTGAACATGGCAGGTGCCTTTGGATGGGAAGTGGTCAAGAACCTCAAGGCAAAAGTTGAGTTCGGCTACGACACCTACGACGAATTCGACCAGCGTTTCTGGGGTCTCTCTGCCTACTACATCAAGAACATCCCAAGGGGTAGCGATTCCGGAAAACCTGCCATCCGCCTTGTCGACACCAAGCGCAACAGATTCCGCAACACCAACACCGTGAGCTACGACTTCAAGGGTATCTTCGGCAAGGACAGCGACCACTCACTCAACGTGCTGGCTGGTCATGAGTATGTCATCACGAAGAAACACGCCATCACCAGCGAGACTCACGGATTCCCCATCGACTACGATGCTAAGAAGGCTTGGAGACTTACCTCGCAAGGTAATCCCTATACCATCGACGATGCCTATAGCGCCAACGACAAGCTGCTCTCGTTCTTCGGACGTGCCAACTACAACTTCCAGGACAAGTATCTCGTGAGCGCCACGTTCCGTGCCGATGCTTCCTCGAAGTTCGCTAAGGAGAACCGCTGGGGCTACTTCCCCTCAGCAGCCATTGCATGGCGTATCTCATCGGAGCCCTTCATGAAGTCGACAGAAAACTGGCTCGACGACTTGAAACTCCGCTTCAGCTACGGTACTGCTGGTAACAACAACATCCCCGTCGGACAGATTGTACAGATGTACGAGAACAAAGCCACCACATGGGTGAACGGTTTCTCCAACTACTGGGCTCCCTCGAAGACGATGGCCAACCCCGACCTGAAGTGGGAAACCACCATTACGCGCAACGTGGGTCTTGACTTCACCATGCTCCGCGGCAAACTCGTCGGTAGCTTGGAAGCATACATCAATACGACAAAGGACCTGCTCATCGAATTCAAGACGGGTGGTACCGGCTACGACACACAGTATCGCAACCTCGGTAAGACCGAGAACCGCGGTCTTGAGTTCAGCCTCACCTACCACATGGTCGACAAGAAAGACTGGGGTATTGACTTCTCAGGCAACATCGGTTTCAACAAGAACGAGATCAAGAAACTCGGTATGGACGACTTCACGACCAACACCAACTGGGGTTCTACCGAAATCGGTATGGACTACCGCGTGGCCGTAGGCGGTTCGGTGGGTGAAATCATCGGCTACCGCAATGCCGGACGCTATGAGGTCAGCGACTTTGACTACGACCCAACAAGCAAGTCGTGGAAGCTGAAGAGCGGTGTCGTGGACAGCTCACCTGTCGTCGGTACGCTCCGCCCGGGTATGATGAAGCTCGTCGATGTCGACGGCGACGGCTATGTGACCTATGAGAACGACACAGAGCTCATTGGCGACGTCAATCCTGACTTCACTGGCGGTTTCGCCATCAACGCCCGTGCCTATGGCTTCGACCTTTCTGCCAACTTCAACTTCAGCGTGGGCAACGATGTGTACAATGCCAACAAGATTGAGATGACCACATCGTCCTACACCAAGAAAGGACAATACCGCAACCTCACCAGCGAAATGGCTTCAGGAAAGCGTTGGACCAACATCAATGCTGCTGGCGAACTGGTCAACGACCCCGCCGAGCTGGCAGCCCTCAACGCCAACACCACCATGTGGAGCCCCTACATGTCGAAGTTCGTGCTCTCCGACTGGGCCATTGAAGACGCATCGTTCCTGCGCCTGAACACACTGACGCTGGGATACACCATCCCACAGAATCTCGTCCAGCGCATCGGCATCAACTCTCTCCGCTTCTATGCCACTGCCTACAACGTGTTCTGCCTGACTGACTATTCTGGCTCCGACCCAGAAGCCGACTGCGTACGCAGGACCAACCTGACACCCAATGTCGACTACTCGGGCTATCCCCGCAGCCGTTCGTTTGTCTTCGGTCTTAACTTGAATTTCTAAAACGAAGGAGGAAACAAAATATGAAGAATCTTATTAAAATATCATTGTTATCATTCTCGTTCGCGGGTATCGTAGCATCCTGCGACATGGACGCACCATCCATCTCGGCGCTCGACGAATCGTCGGTATTCTCCGTCTACTCGCTTGCCGAGGCTGAGATCATGTCCATCCACGTTTCGTTTGGCGAGACCAATTCCTATCGTGGTCGATTCCTTCCCTACTACGGCATCAACTCCGATGTGGAATGGATCATCACCCCGACCTACGAGAAACGTCTTGAAGACAAGTACGCTCTTTCCAACTACGACACGCCGGCCGGAAACGGACAGATGAACTCCGACAACAATGCCTACGCCAAGTTCTACGAGGGCATCGAGCGTGCCAACCTGGCCATCAAGGGCATCCGCGAATATGGCGATGTGGAGCACAATCCCGATATGGCTCAACTGTTGGGCGAGGCACTCACCCTGCGCGCCGTGATCTACAACGACCTCGTCAAGGCTTGGGGCGATGTGCCGGCTCGTTTCGAACCCAACACATCGGAGAACCTCTACCTGCCGCGTACCAACCGCGATGTTATCTACAAACAGCTGCTCGCCGACCTGGAAGAGGCTGAGAATTACTGCTACTGGCCCAACGAGAGCGGCATCACCCGCACCACTGAACGTGTGAGCAAGGCTTTTGTCAAAGCCCTCCGTGCCCGTCTGGCTCTCTATGCCGGAGGATACGGCCTGCGTGGCGACGGTTTCCGTCGTTCGAAGGATCCCGACCTGGCTCCTGCCAAGATGTATGAGATTGCCAAGCAAGAGTGTCTCGACATCATCAACAAGGGCTGCAACACGCTGGGAGAATTCAAGGACAACTTCACGAAGCTCTGCAAGGACAATGTGGCAGCAGGTGGTGAGAGTCTCTGGGAGATTCCTTTCTCTGAAGGACGTGGACGTGTACTCTACACTTGGGGCGTACGCCATCAGGTGGCCGACCAGTACACCTACCAGCCGCGCGGCGGTGTGAACGGCCCTCTGCCCACGCTGTTCTACGACTACGATGTCGACGATGTGCGTCGCAACATCACCTGTGTGCCTTACCGCTGGGGACAGGCTTCCGACGGTACACCTTATACAAAGAACGAGAACGGACAGAACTACAACGTTGTGAAGGTGCCTCAAGTGCTCAGCAACCCCACTGCTCTCTATTTCGGCAAACTGCGCTACGAGTGGATGGATCGCTATGTGACCTCTACCAACGACGATGGCATCAACTGGCAGTACATGCGTCTGGCCGATGTTTATCTCATGGCAGCAGAGGCCATCAACGAGCTTGATGGACCGGCAGCAGCAGCTCCTTATCTGCAGCCCATCCTCAACCGTGCCCTTCCTGCCAACAAGGTGTCGGCCCTCATGGCAAAATATACCGCCAGCAAGTCGGCTTTCTTCGAAGGAATCGTCGACCAGCGTGCCTTTGAGTTTGCTGGTGAGGCACTGCGTAAGGCTGACCTCATTCGCTGGGGCAACATCGACGAGAAGATGGCCGAGGCCAAAGCCAAACTGCAACGCCTGGCCGAGCGCAGCGGCGAATATGCCGACCTGCCCGAGAAAGTGTATGTAGCCACCTACACCACCGACATGCCTATTCCTGAAGGCGCAGAGATTTTCGACAAGCTCACCGACGGCGAGACACTCGTCATCTACGGTCTCAATCATGGCGACACCGACGACCAAGGCTCAGAGATACGCAAGGCTAACGATGCGTTTGCCAGCAAGGGCTGGTTCCTCAGCGACGGACAACCGCGCATCACCAGCGACATCATCGACGGACTCTACGTCGTGCAGCCCAGCACCCACTGTCTGTGGCCCATCTGGCAGATCTTCATCGACACCAGCAACAACATGCTCAACAACGATGGCACATACGGTCAGCTGTCCGACTAATCCGTCGCGACAACTCACCCGCCAAGCTGAATAACAGAATTTACAGTAATCACTTAAAAATGCATTATAGCAATGAAACAGTATAAGATCATCACCCTTTGCATGATGGTGCTCGCAGCAGCACTGACATCATGCGGCGATGTCGACGACGAGATAACCAGCCTGTTGCTCAACCGCAATCTCTCGCCCATCAACCTCACGGCAAAGAATGTCGGTGAGACAACGGCCGACATCCAATGGACGGCTTCTGAGCGTGCTACCAGCTACAACCTTGAGATTTTCGCCGACGACAGTCTCACCTTCGCTGGCTCACCCCTGAAGACCATCACCGGCATCGAGACAACGGCCATCAACGTCACTGGTCTGCTCTTCGACACCCAGTACAGCGTTCGCGTTCAGGCCGTCACCGCCGGCGACGACAGCCGCACATCAAAGTGGAACGGAGCCTATTTCCGTACAGGTGCCAAGCAATTCCTGAAGAATCCCAAACCCGCAGAGATTGCAGACCGCAGCGTCATTCTCAAGTGGGAAGTGGAAGAAGGTTTCGACGTAACGACCATCGTAGTAGGACCCGTCACACATACCATCACACCTGAAGAGAAAGAGGCCGGGCAAGCAACCATCGAGGGCCTGACACCCGAAACCACTTACACCGCCTAGCTCTACTACAACGGCAAGCAGTGTGGCAATCGCACTTTCACCACCATCGCCGACCTCGAGGGAGCCATCCTTGTGCACGAAGGCGACAACCTGAAGCAGGTCATTGAGGCAGAAGAGACACCCGACGGTGCCACTCTCGCCCTCTACGGTGGCGTCTACGAGATCAATGTCAACGACGACGGCCAGACTGGTGCTGCCAAGGTGAACAAGAGTCTCACCATCAAAGGCATCTATCCCACCGACCAACCCATTGTGAAGGGACGCTTCGAACTGTATGCCGGCTCTGCACTTGCCATCAGTCAATGTGTCATCGACGGTACCGACAACTCCACCACCGACCAGATCTTCAACTACAAAGATGCTGACATGAACTATGGTAAACTCAATGTGGAGAATTGCGAGATTGTTGGCCGCACCGACGGTAAGGGCCTGGTCTACCTCAACGTGGCCTCCACGGTCGAAGCCATCGCCTTCAACAACTGTATCGTTCATGGTATTGAGTGCTCTGGCGGCGACTTCATCGACAGCCGACCCGGCCTTCCGAAGGTGATCAGTCTCACCAACAGCACATTCTATCACGTGGCTCTCGCACGCGACTTCATCCGCGTAGACGATGCCTCGGGCAACTTCGCAGGACAGGACGGACCGAAGGTGACCATCGACCGTTGCACCTTCTACGATGTAGGCAGCGGTGCAGCCAACTATCGCCTCTACTACGTGCGTTTCGCCAACAACAAGTTCACGTTCACCAACAATGTGGTAGCTGGATTCAACAACAAGCGCGGATTCACCAACCAGAGCTCTTCTGATCAGGAGCCCATGCTTCAGAACAACTACTACTACAACTGTCAGAACCTGACAAGTGCCGGCGACGGAGCCGATGCCACCATCGTGTGGTTCGACACCGAGGGTAAGGTGCTCAGCTCTTCGCCTTTCGCCAATCCCGACAACGCCGACTTCAAGGTCACCAACGACGACCTCATCAAATACGAGGTTGGCGACCCGCGTTGGCGCAAATAACCGCGACACACAAAAGCCGTAAGGCTTCCACACGACAGATTGCAGACGCTGCTTGCCACCACAGGGCACAGCGTCTGCTTTTTTTGAATAAATGAGGAAATCTCGCAAAAAAGTTGGGAATTTGAGAAAAAGAGTGTATTTTTGCATCATTATTAGCAACATACAGTTTATACTCATGAATAGTTTCACCAAACGGATAGCCAAACTATTGGGACTACCGGAGCAGGGCGTCGACAACACCCTCACCCTGCTCGACGAGGGATGCACCATCCCCTTCATCTCGCGCTACCGCAAAGAGCGGACGGGAGGCCTCAACGAAGTGCAGATCATGCAGATAGCCGACATGAACCTGCGCATGAAAGATCTTGAAAAACGCAAGGAAACCATTCTGAAAACCATCACGGAACAGGGCAAGCTTTCCGACGAGCTGCAGCACCGCATCAACGAGTGCTGGGATGCCACGGAGTTGGAAGACATCTACCTACCCTATAAACCCAAGCGGCGCACTCGTGCACAAGTGGCCCGCGAACAGGGTTTGGAGCCCTTAGCCACTCTACTCATGATGCAGCGCGAACAGGAACCGCTCAAGGCCGCGCAGCGCTTTGTCAAAGGGGATGTGCCCAATGCACAAGCGGCATTGAAGGGTGCGCAAGACATCATCGCCGAAACGGTGAGCGAAGACGAGCAGAGCCGCAACTGGGTGCGCCAGTCGTTCCGCCGCGATGCCATCATCTCCTCAACGGTGGTCAAGGCCAAGAAAGACACCGACGAGGCGGCCAAATATGCTGACTACTTTGAGTTCTCAGAACCCCTGCGCCGCTGCTCCAGCCATCGGCTGCTGGCCATGCGGCGTGGCGAGAAGGAAGGCATTTTGCGTGTGGGCATCACTACCGACGACGAAGACTGCATCGCGCGGCTGAAGCGGCGATATGTACACGGTGCGGGCAAGTGTCAGACGCTGGTGGCCGAGGCTGTGGAAGACGGCTATAAGCGCCTGCTTGAGCCTTCCATCGAAAATGAGTTTGCAGCCATCAGCAAAGAGAAGGCCGACGACGAGGCCATCCGTGTGTTTGTGGAGAACCTGCGTCAATTGTTACTCTCAGCCCCTCTGGGTCAGAAACGCGTCATGGGCATCGACCCTGGATTCCGCACAGGATGCAAGGTGGTGTGTCTCGATGCGCAAGGCAACCTGCTCCACCACGAGGCCATCTTCCCCCACCCTCCCGTGAACCATCGCATGCAGGCGAAGCTTCATGTAATGCAAATGATGGAGGACTACGGCATTGAGGCCATCGCCATTGGCAATGGCACCGCCAGTCGCGAAACGAAGGAGTTTGTGGAAGACGTCGTTCGTGAGTGTGAGCAAACCTCACCAGCCGTCTTCACCGTCAGCGAAGACGGGGCATCGGTTTACTCTGCCTCGAAGGTCGCCCGCGAAGAGTTCCCCGATGAAGACGTGACCGTTCGTGGAGCCGTGAGCATCGGCCGACGGCTGATGGATCCCTTGGCCGAACTGGTGAAAATCGATCCGAAGAGCATCGGCGTGGGTCAGTATCAGCACGACGTGGACCAGGCAAAGCTGAAGAAAAGCCTCGACCAGACGGTGGAGAGCTGTGTCAACCTGGTGGGTGTCAATCTAAATACCGCCAGTCAGCACCTTTTGATGTATGTCAGCGGACTGGGCCCCGTCTTGGCGAAAAACATCGTCGACTATCGTCGCGAACATGGGGCTTTCCCAAGCCGTGCGGCCTTGAAGAAAGTGCCCAGACTCGGACCTGCCGCCTTCGTGCAATGTGCCGGTTTCCTGCGCGTCCCCAATGCCAAGAATCCGTTGGACAATAGTGCCGTCCACCCCGAAAGCTATGCAGTGGTGGAGCAGATGGCGAAAGATCAGGGATGCAGTGTCGGCGAACTGATGGCCAACAAAGAGCTTCGCGCACGCATAAATATAAATAGGTATGTGACGGAGGAGGTTGGCTTGCCCACGCTCACCGACATCATGCAGGAGCTGGAGAAGCCCGGTCGCGACCCACGCGAACAGTTGGAAGCCTTCGAGTTCGACCCCAACGTGAAGGAGGTCGACGATCTGGTGGCAGGCATGATTCTGCCGGGCATCGTCACCAACATCACCAACTTCGGTGCCTTCGTCGATATCGGCGTCCATCAAGACGGCCTCGTGCACATCTCACAATTGGCCAACCGTTATGTGCGCGACCCCAACGAGGTGGTTCATCTCCACCAGCATGTGCAGGTGATGGTGACCGACGTCGACCGTCGCCGCAATCGCATTTCACTCACCATGCGTATCAGCGAATGATTCTTCCAACCAACAAAGTAAGCGTTTGCATCAAGATGCTTACTCAAAAAATGTCATCATCCTCACTTTATGTAGGGGTAGGTGTTGGGGTGTTTTGCTTAAAAACCTTTTGTTCTTTCACGACGTGTATCTGCCATTCCTTATGATAAGATAGTAGCGACTCTGTGATTAGACATCGGAGAAGTCGTAATCAGATATCTAAGAGCGCGTGATCAGACATCTAAGAGCGCGTGATCAGACATCTAAGAGCGCGTGATCAGATATCTAAGAGCACGTGATCAGACATCGGAAAGGAGTAATAAGCCTTTATTTGTGATTATCGTCGCCTTCGGATTTCTCTTTCATCATCCTACTCCTGTAATTGGTGGGCGTAGTGCCCACTTCGCGTTGGAACCAACGGTAAAAGGATTTCAGACTATAGAATCCGCTTTCAGCAGCCACGGCTTGAATACTGTAAGCTGGATGTTGAATCATGATTTGGCAGGCAGCTAATACGCGATAGTGGTTCAGTATATTCTTCAGGTTATGATAATTGGTGCTGCAAACCACCTCTTTCAGCCTTTTCTGCGTGACGTTAAGTTGGGCGGCAACTTTCCAAAACATGACGTCGGGACACTTATACAACTGACTTTCGTTTATCAACAGTTTCAGTCGCATTAGCAGTTTCTCGTTCGACTCACGCAATGGTAGATTAGACCTGCGGTTCCTCCCCTTAGTGTTCACTGGGGGTAAACCGTTTTTCGTCAATTCTACTTCATTGATTTTTTCGCAAAGCGTCTCAATGGTTTTCTTCTGTTCAGCCACGACTTTCTTTAGAATGGTTAGTTCTTCAAGGATGTTATTCTCTTTCATGAGTACACCTTATTTTAGTTATCCAGATTGATTCGTGTTTGCAAAGATAGTATATTTTTTTCAGATTTGTTTCATTTTTCTTAGAATTGATATGTCAAAAATAAAATAAGCCAATATTTTGTTCGATTTTGACACATATAGAAAATAATTCGAAAGCCGAATTTACAATAATTGTTTAAATTTGCAGCGGAATCAGTATAGGGATAAACTATATGGAATTGTATTGATTAATCATATTAAAATACAAGTTATGATAAGAAGTCAAAAAATCAAGTGTTGCATGTTTCTTCTGCTCTTCATGTCAGTGGCCTTTCAGAAAGGACTGGCACAAGTGTCGCTGAAGAACAATCTCGTCTACGATGCGTTGCTCTCTCCGAACCTCGCCTTAGAAGTAGGATTGGCTCCCAAGTGGTCGGCCGATGTCAGTGGTAGCGTGAACCTATGGACACTCAAGAACAACCAGAAATGGAAGCACTGGATGGTGCAGCCCGAAGCGCGCTATTGGCTCTGCCAGAAATTCAACGGCCATTTCTTTGCCCTCCATGCACAGGGTGGACAGTTCAATGCAGGCAAGATTCACCTGCCCTTCGGCATATACAAGCAGTTGCGCGACCATCGCTACGAAGGATGGTTTGCCGGTGCGGGCATCGGCTACGGCTATCAGTGGCCCTTGTCCAAGCATTTCAGCATGGAAGCCGAAATCGGTGTAGGCTACAACTATGTATGGTTTAAGAAGTTCCCCTGCGAGAAGTGCGGAAGCGAAATCTGGCGCGGCCACAAGAACTATTTCGGCCCCACAAAGGCAGCCTTGAACATTATCTACAATTTCTAATCGTCACACCTTATTTATAAATATAATATAGAACATCATGAAGCTCAATCAAAATATCATTCGCGCTGGAGTTGCGCTCGCAGCTCTGACGACGACACAAGTCTGGGCACAGACCCTGAGCGACCAGAAAACTGTCGTGCGCAATGCTGTTCTCACACGACAAGAGGGACAGATGGCACTCTCTATGGACGTCTGCTTGGATGATCTTTCTCTAAACCACAAACAGTCGGTCGCTATCAGACCTGTGCTTATCTCGAAAGACGGCCTGCAACGAGTAGCCTTCGATCCTCTTGTGGTGGACAGCCGTGCCCAGCACGTGCTCTATCGACGCGGGCAGACCAACCAAACCTACCGCGATGTTCGCCACGTGAAGCGCTCCGGAAGCCGGCAGACGGAGTTCTACCACTCCACCATCCCCTATCAACCCTGGATGCGCTCTTACGAGCTGGTACTCGAAGAAGACCTCTGCGGATGTGGCGATTTGACCAACCTGCCCTCCGTGCCCAGTCTCTCACGCGACCAGGAGCCGCAGCGCGTGCCGCTGCTCCGTGTGCAGCTCATGCCCGACGACTATAAGAAAGTGCGTCAGCTTGAGGGACGGGCCTACGTGG
>Ga0256407_10004555_pt1 | contig 23039 bp, 12 predicted proteins | sample RumenRJG_04DNA_FD_193489 | JGI IMG/M metagenome (GOLD analysis project Ga0256407, IMG submission 193489) | Bovine rumen microbial communities from Lethbridge, Alberta, Canada - RJG_04 | ecosystem: Host-associated > Mammals > Digestive system > Stomach > Rumen | place: Canada: Alberta... | reverse complement strand
TACAACGTTCCTGATGAAATGTATAAATGCTTCCAGTACAGTGGACTGGAAAGGAAACAGGCTGCATAGATTTTTACACCTTAAACCGGTAGAAATTTTGTGTTGACAAAATAGCGCAGTTTAAAGTTCCGGAAACACAAAAGTGGGAAATCTGCTACGAGCACGAAACCGATGAATCAGAAACCGAAAAATGTCTTATCTATTTTGATCCGCCGCTGGAAGAAGGCCGCTACCGCTCAGAAATCCACGTGTTCAATATTTTTGACATGCCGGAAGAAGACCTTACTTCCTACGATGAATTTGACGTTTACAAGGCGTACAAGCCAAGGATTAAGAACGTAAGCTACCCGCTTTACATGCGCAGCGTAATCTATCTTGATGATCTGGATAACAACGGAATCATTGATATAGAAGGTGCAAACCTTTTTGACACAGGGCGAACACAGTATTATCTTCAGAATTCGGCACGAAAAATCCGCCCTGAAAAAATACTTAGCCATGACGAAAAGAACCGCTCTCTGCGGCTTGGCTTTAACATGAAGGACCTGGAAGTAGGCGTTTACAACTTTGTAGCAAAGGACATAAGTGGACTTCATTCTGAATTTGACAGTTCAAGTCAGTTTATAATCAAGTTTAAAAAGCTTGTAGATTTTGACGTGGAATTCGGCTATACGGTTCCGATTGTCCTTCATGACGATACCATAAGCGACTATCTTAGTCAGACGGTTTTTCCGCTGAGTGCACAGGCACGCATGACTTTAATTCCGTTTAAGCGCCGCTGGGGTTACCTGGGGCTTGGCTTACGCGCACAATATTCACGTTTTGAGGGCGAATTTGAGAATTATACAGTTGACGGAAATTTTGGATTCGGTCATGCTCTGATTGTCTATCAGGTTCCTACTCCAAGACGCCACTGGTATTTTGAACTTCATGCAGGCGGCGGCGTTACTTACTTTAACAACATGGTGTTCCACTTTTCTCATGACATAGACAGTGAACCCTTAAATACTTTGAGCCTTTCTTTTGATGCTGGGGCGAACATAATGCTGTACCCGTTCAGAAAGCTGAAGCGCTTTTATTTTGAAGGTGGTGCAGACTACATTCTGACATTAAACGAAGACATGACGATGGGTACAATTCAACCGTCGCTTGGAATCGGATGGCAGTTTTAGGAGGAACAGGCATGAAAAGGATACGGATTTATTTTGCATCAGTTTTACTGGCTTTCTCTGCATTGTTATTGTCCTGCAATTTTGACAGTCTTTTCAGTCCGTCATGGAACGATGGTCTTAAAGCATGGCTGGACGAGTATACAAACTCTGCAATGATAGAAGAGCATACTTATTCTAGCGAGCCATACCGCGACTCTTCCTATAATTCCTGCATAAGTTCTGAAAGGGCATTTACAGTTACAATGTACATGCGAAACCCGCAGGGCTACAGGCTGAATACCGAAGTAACGTTCCCGAACCTTGATAGTTCAATTGACAGGTCAAATGTAACGATAAAGCAGACAGACCTGGACACAGTGATTTTAACCTTTCCGCAGGATTTTTTAATTTCAAGTGACGAGGGGCAGGACATCAGCCCGACAATAAAACTTACAGAGCCAATGAGCGGTCGTCCGTTCGAGGAATATAAAATTTCCTTAAGGTGCAATACGCATCCGCCGGTAGTAGACAACTTTACGATTATGAATGACGGCGCAAACCACGCAGTGCTGGCGTTTGATATGCCTAATGCGCTGGAACTTTCTATCCGTCATAAGGATATTTCTAAAATCAGCATAAACGGAACGGAATACGACGTTACCATAGCAGATGACGGCAATTTTAAGATTACAGATTCCTTGTTTTCTACTGCAGCACCAGCCGGTCTGACGACCTTGAACAGCAAGGAATTCATTCACAGCACAGAAGGCCGTTCTGTCTATTATGTAACAGGCGACGAAATAAAAGAAGAAGGCATAAGCTATACGCTTGCCCTTATAGATAAAGCGCGCCTTTCTACGTCTCAGATGGTAAGTACTACGGTACCGCGAATCAACATGCCGGTAATGCTGGACGTTCAGGACAACGTAATTCCGGATGATTCTTCTATCTCCATGCCGGTTCTGGACGAAAAAAATTCCACCTTTACAATTATTCTTCCGGACGGAGATTCCGACGGAAACCCGGTAGACAGCTGCCGCGTATACTACAAAATGTTCTATGGCGCAGATGTTGTAACAGACATTTACGACATGGGAAACATCTCTGAGAAACGAAACTTTACTGTAGGCGTAGGAACCTGGAACATAGAATGCTACGCATACAAGCTCGGCTACGAAAAATCAAATTTGATGAATACAAAAATCCGCGTAGTAGATTCATACATCTTTATAAGCGGAACACGCGGTGAAGACAGTATGACCACTGCCGACGGTACGCTTGGTTACCCGTATAAAACAATTAACGGCGCAATTGCAGATATTAACAGCCGCCACATGATAGGCCAGGACAGCTCTGAACTTACGTATACGCTGTGCATTCTGGATGAACTTACTGGCGAAGAAAATAAATACATTCCGGCCAATATAAAGGCAGCCGGATTGATTATAGAAGGCTACTCGGATTCCAAGTCCGTAACGCCGTCAATAGAAAGTCTTGAACTGTCTTCCGGCCTTTCTGAAAGCTTTAACGTTCTGCTTACAAATATAAGTTCAGAAAGTCTTAAGGTAAGCGGCGGTTCTGTTTCGCTAAAAGCCGGTGCAAAGGTTCAGAATGCAGAAGTTAGCACAAAGCTTAAGATGGGCGGGGATGCAGTAATTTCCGGCACGCTTACAATGAAAACTGATGCACAGATAGAAATTGTAGACACGCTGACTCAGAAACCAGCCGCAACAATTACGCCTGAAACATATAGAAACGGCTGGCAGATTATTGCAGACAATGATTATACAGAGTCAAACTACAGCAAGTTTGCACTTACAGAAAACCCGGAAACAACCGCCAACCACATATGGAGAATAAGGAAAGATGGCGTTCTTGTTGAGGAAGAAATTCCAAATATAACGATTACGGTTTACGACGAAGAAAGCGACATATATGTTACAAAAACTGCTTCCGGTAATGTCGTTACATTTGAACCTGCTGACGGTTACGTTTCTTATGAATGGGAAGTAGACGGTACAAAGATTACTTCCGTATCATCTTACGAAGGAGTTGATTTAAGCGGAAATAAACTTGTATGTGATACAGCATCGTGGGTTAAGGGTGAATATGATATCTTCCTTAGCGCAAAGAAAGATGACCTGCTTTATTCATACCATGCACAGATAAAAAAGGATTAAGAATAGGGGTTTTATATGAAAAAGGATTTTTTTAAGAAGCTGATATTTTTTATTGTTTCATCCTGTATTTTTGTTTCCGGCTGTTCATTTTCCGGCGATGATGACAATAAGGCTCTTAAGGCAGCAATTGTTATGGCGGCAAATAATTCCAGTAGTTCAGAAAAAGTTCTTGTAAACCTTAATTTTGATACTCCACGCGGTGGAACAATGCTGCCTGATCAGGAATTAACTAACCTAGAATTTAAAGGAACCCGTTTAGAAGGCGGAAGTTTTAGTACAACGGCAGATAGCAAAGATGACTTGTGCAGTAAAAAAATCTGGCTCCAGACAGGAAAATGGAATTTTACACTTTCTGGCGTAATTGACGGCGTACCATTTTATGATACTTTGGAAGCGTTTGAGCTGACAAAAGAACATGCTTCCCTCTCCTTTAAATTAAAACCTGGCAATGGTATTTCTAATGGCGGCCTTTATTTGATTTTAAATTTTACAGGGGCTGCAGATTCTGCAGAGTTGAAAGTAACGGACACAGAAACAAACGTAACTGTAGAAAGCCAGACGTACAGTAGTTTTGAGTCGGTTCCAGGCAATAACGAAAAAAGGAAAATAGAATATTCAAAAACATTTAAAACTCAAGATTCAGACGGCCTTGCACCTGGAACATACCTGATTACAGTAGATTTTTATCGTGCCGGCATGAAGACAGGAGACCTTCCTCTTAATACATGGAAGGCTTATGCGCGCATAAAGGCCGGGCTTACAGCTGCAACAGAAGTAGATGACTATGACCTTACAGATTCATATACGATTACATATCACAATGTAGATACTGCAACTCTTGATAGTTCTGGAGTTGCAGTTGCCTGTTTTTCAAGAAAATCCGGAACAATAACGCTTCCTGCTTATATAAATGCTGAAGGTTTTAACGTTCTTTGCTGGTATGAGACAGAAAACTTTAATATTTCGACACCGGGAATTACAGAGTTTGCGGCAAAAAATAATCTAAGAAATCTTGATTTTTATCCCTTGTGGGACACGGATACAGCCTATGCTGCCGCCGGAGGAAGTGGTAACGGTCTTACAGAGGCAACCCCGGCTTCCAGCGTTGAAGCAGCACTTTCTTCTTTAAAAACTATTCATGGCACAGCCTATGGTTCTACGCAGAACGCTTTAACCGTTCAGATTGACGGTGTAGTTACAGGTAATACTGTAATTGATACGGATTATGATTATGCAGAATCCCTTACGCTGACTGGAAAAACTGGAAACGAAAACGACAGCTTAAAAGGCAGCGGAAGCGGCTGCGTTCTTGAACTACGGACCTCAAAACCGGTAACTTTAACGAAGCTTAAGATTACAGGCGGAAGCGACGTAAATTATGGCGGTGGAATTTATATTTGCGGCAACAGTTCCGTAATTCTTGAAGACGGAGCGCTTATAGAAGGCAATGAAGCCAATAAGCAAGGTGGGGGAATTTATGTAAGCCGTAATACAGGTGCTCCCGGCAGAACAAGCCTTACAATAAATGCCGGTGCAAAGATAAGCGGGAATAAAATAAAGGAAGATGAGACTTATGGAAATAATGGCGGTATGGCAATTTATGTCTATGGCGCCAAAGTTGAAATGAATGGCGGTGAAATAAGCCAGAATAATGGACAGACAATTAATCAGCGTGGGGCTGTACGACTTAATGAAGATGCAGTGCTTGACCTTAATGACGGAAAAATTACAGATAATACAGTAATGCACATTGGCGGAAATATTTTCTGTAGAAAATCAACAATAAATATGAAAGGCGGGGAGATTTCTGAAGGAAAGGCTGGAAGCTCAACACAAAAAGGTTCCGGTGGAGGTCTCTGGATAGAAAATAATTCTTCGCTTAATATGACTGGTGGAATAATCTGCAATAACAGCGTAGGCCCAAACGAGGATAGTACTGGTGGTGCAATAAATATCCGTAATGACGAGGTAAAACTTACTATAAGTGGAAGTGCATATATCCCGAGTAGTGGAGCAGCCTTTGATAATGATATTTATATTCAACCTTTAACTGATAAATCATATAAGGCAGTAGAGATTGCTGGTGCACTTACTCCGCCTTCAGATTATGTTTCTGCAGGAAAGAAAATAGCATTAACTCCGGGCGGCTGGTACCGCAGGGCGGTAATATTAAAACGGGCGGATGAAGCTCCTTCTGAATTAAAAATAAAAGATTACGAAAATTATTTTACCTTTACATCAAGTGGTGTCAATTATGGTTATGAAACAAATAATACTGCCATTATTGTAGGACCATATTATGTTGCTGACAATGGATTGGACGCTGAAACTACATCAGGAGACGATCAGAATCCATATAAAACTCTTGGATATGTAGTTAATATGCTGACTGGTGGATATGATGAAACAATTAAAGTAAAGGGTACATTAAAAGGTACTCAAGTTATTCCAGGTGAAGAAGTTACTACCTCTAATTGCAAGTCTTTAACAATAATCGGTGCTAACGGTTTGGATGCACAGGGAAATCCGCAGGATGTCCTTACCCTTGCAGATGACGCAGGATCTGGTTCTGTTCTTACAATAAATACTGAAGTTCCTGTAACGCTTAAGAACATAAAAATTACCGGAGGAAAAGGGACGCCGGGGGTGGATAATACGGAATATACTACAGGTGGTGGAATATATACAGGACAAAACGCTACATTAAAGCTGGCAGACGGCGTTCTAATTACAGGAAATACAGTAACTTTATCTGGCGGCGGAATTTATCTTGGAAACAATTCTGATTTATATATGTATGGTTCCTCCTATGTAGGAGATAATCAGCAGCGACTGGCAGTGCATGATTCTTCAACAGAGGATTATGATTGTGCAAATGCGGCTGGTTATGGCGGTGGAATTTATAATAACGGCAATGTTTATTTAGGATACAGCGGAAAAGATACCAGCGGAAATTTAATAGCAGAAGACTGGTCTGGCGGTATCTGTAGAAACTGCGCGGGTAACGGCGGCGGAATAGATTCAAGTACAGGTTCAACTGTAAAAATGCGAACCGGAAAAATCTCTTATAATTCGGCAAAGTATAGCAAAACTGGATATGCTCCATCTGAGCAAATCGGCGGTGGAATTTATTCTTATGACACAGGCGCTGTAGAAATCATTGCAGGCGAAATCAGTCATAATGCCGCAAAGAGTGGCGGTGGAATTTATATTAATGATAATGGCACAGTTTTAAAGCTTAAGGGTGGAAAAATGGAATCAAACTCTGCTGATGAAAACGGTGGTGCCATAAATTATAAGGACGGAAAAATCGAAGTAAGCGGTAACGTCTACATTCCGTGTACCGGCGAAAAGCAGAACGACGTTTATCTTGCAGAAGGCAAGTACATAACCATTGCCGGAAACCTTAGTCTGCCGACATCCGCCCCGACTGGCGCAAAGAACGTAACAATCTCTCCATACGAATGGAAACGCGGCAATCAGGTTTTGGGGGCAAGCGGAACAAGCGCCGCAACGCTTATTCAAAATAACGTAGGAAACTTTGCTACGATTGATGAAGATTTTACAGTTGATCAAAAGTCTGGGGAAACAACAAAAGGCGTTCTTTCGGCACCGATTTATGTTGCAAGTTCTTCATCATATGACGATACACGCTATGGAAACAGTGGTTATACTATGTATCAAGGGGCTCGCGGAACGCGTGCAAAACCATACTGTTCGTTAGAAACAGCACTAGAAGCAGCAGATGCCAGCAGTCATATAATTTATATAGACGGTACTTTTACGGGAAAGACCGAGATTTCATCTACGACTCTGCCAAATACAGATATGCTTACCTTGCGGGGCTACATACCGGAAGGAAAGACTGTAGCAAAAGCAACTTTAAACGGTGAGTTTTCGTCTTTTGGTGAAACGAATACAACCCTTATTATAAATGGTGCAAAAAAAGTAGACATTTATGACCTTACAATAAAAGGTGGAAAAAATAATAGCTCTGATTATGGAACACATGCATCTCCAGGGGGTGGAATCTTAATTAATGGTTCTGCTGAAGTGACGTTGGGCTCTGGAGCAACAATCACTGATAATACTGCATGTTATGGTGGTGGTGTAAGTGTTTTTAACGGAAAACTTACCGTAAATGATGGGGCTGTCATAAGCAAAAATACTGCTAAAAAAGATAATTATGAAGGCGGATATGGCGGTGGAATCTACGTTGGTAAAAATGGTTCTCTATTATTAGCAGGAGGAATGATTGGAGATTCAACTTCTCTTGATAATGGTAATAACGCAATTCAGGGAGGGGGAATTTATTTAGCGTATAACGACGACGATGTAATGAGAGTTGAAATGACCGGCGGTTCAGTTAGTCATAATCTAAAAAAGTCGGGAGGTTCTTCCAGACAAGCAGCTGGTGCCGGACTTTATCTATGTGGAAAAGCAAGTATCAGCGGAGGAGTAATTGATTATAATACTACCGAAGGAGACAGTGAGGGTGGCGGAATTTATCTTCCCTATCAAAGTGTCTGTACAATTTCTGGAACTGTAGAAATATCAGATAATTCTGCAAATTATGGAGGCGGAATTTGTTCAGATACATATGATTTGACTGTGGAAGGTGGAAAATTCAGGAATAACAATGCAAATGTTAGTGGTGGTGCCATAGACGCAAATAGAACTTTAAAATTAAAGGGTAATCCTGTTTTCTGGAAAGACGGCGATGTAATTGAAAAAAATAAAAACGATATAAGTTTATCAAGTTATAAGTCAATAGAAATTACAGGCCCTGTAACAAATACTGCTACTTATGTTGCGGCAGTTTCACCAACTTATAAACGAGGAGCATATCTTCTTTCGTCATCAGCAGAAAACATGTCAAATATGGATGCAGCTCGTTCAATGTTTGTACTCACTAAGGATAATGACGGTTGGAATAGAGAAAAAATTAACGCTTCATGGGATCCTAATAATAAGATCTATATTATTAACTCGCCAATTTATGTTGTGGGAACAGGGCATAATTCGTTTTTCAAGGATCCTCCTGCAAGTGGTGCAACAGGAACAAAGAACATGCCTTATGCTTCAATTTTTGCAGCAGAAGAAGCTATGGATGACAACTCTATGGATTACGAAGTCATTGTAGACGGTTCTATTACAGGTCCGCAAAAGTTTTCGTATTCAGATTATACGAGTTTAAGAGCGAAATCCGTTATAATCAAAGGCTACAAGCCTACTGACTCATATGCGGTTACAGCAACATTGAACGGAAATTCTACCGGCTCCGCACTTACCATAGACGCAAAGACTGCTGAGTTCCCTGTAACAATACAAGACCTTACAATCACTGGCGGCAGTGCAACTAACGGTGGCGGAATCAACATTACACAAGGCACCGTAAAACTTACCGACGGCGCCAAAATCACCGGCAACACCGCCACTTCCAACGGCGGCGGCGTGTACGTCAGCTCAAACGGAACGCTGTTTATGTACGGCAAGGCGTTGGTTGGATATGATGCAACAACAAATGGTGTTCCAACAAGTTCAACACTGGGAACTTCAAACGGTAAAGCTGCAAATATTGCCGTAAATGGAGGTGGTATCTACAATTACGGTGGTAATGTCTATATTGGATATAGCGCAAGCGGTACTCCGGAGTCACTTACAACTAATTACGGTATTAGACAGAACTATGCGTCTAATTCTGGTGGGGGAATCTACAGTCAGGGAGGTACTGTAACTGTAGGGACAGGAAATGTTTCATATAATTATGCAGATTCGAACGGCGGTGGTTTCCAAATTGCCTATGCAGGAACATACAATATTAATGCAGGTTCAGTTATAAAAGGAAATAAATCTACTAATGGCGGCGCTTTTGCAGTTATAAATACTGGATTAAAAATAAATGGCGGAACTATAAGCAACAATATAGCTACAAGTAAAGGTGGTGCTGTTTATGCTACAACTGCTAACGGAAACTTTGATATTGCTGGTGGAACATTCTCTTCAAACGAAGCACAGGGCGAAACTGGCGGTGGTGGAGCTGTGTGTTTATGGCTTAATAATTCAACCCTTACGTTAACTGGAGGAACTTTTACTGGCAACAAGGCAACAGGTGCAAGCGGTAAAGGCGGAGCTATTTATTGTAATAGCGGAATTCTGAATATGAGCGCGGGCACAATTGGAAGTTCGTCATCTTCGGATCAGAATAAAGCTACAGGTACAAGTGGACAGGGCGGTGCTATTTATCAGGATGGTACGTTTAATGTAAGCGGAAGTGCCTTTATTTACCCAGGAAGTGAGAAAACAAATGATGTTTATCTGGCAGAAAATAAATATGTGATGCTTGGAACGACTACGCTTTCAAATTATACGGGTTCATACAAAATGACAATAACACCGGAATTATGGAAGCGAGGAACAACATTCTTAGGTGGAACAAATGTCAGCGGAAATTATACTAAGTTTGAGTTCAGTGATAGTGAGTGGAGCCCTGTTTTAGACAGTTCATTTGGTAAACTTGATACAGGTTCTACAATTTATGTTTCTGAAAGTGTGATTAATGATGTGACAGGTGGTGTTGCAGGGAACGATACGACAGGCCGAGGTACACAAAAATATCCATATGCCACTATTCAGAAAGCAGTTAAAGAAACATGGAGAGCACAGGCTTATACAATAAGTGTGAACGGAACATTAACTGCTACTGGAAGTGGAACGAATGAAGGTAAAGGCAATTTACAGAATATTCCAAATTCAACCGATATCAAGGCAACAAGCATAACGCTTACAGGAACAAACAGCGCTACAATCAATGCCAACAGCAAGGGCTCTGCATTTACACTAAGCAAGGCAATTCCTGTGACAATTACAAACATTAAGTTTACCGGCGGAAGCGCCACTAACGGCGGCGGAATCCTTGTAAACGGCGTTAAAGGCGTAAGCCTTACCCTTGGCGAAGACGCCGTAATAACCGGCAACACTGCCACAACAAGCGGCGGCGGAATCTACTTTGCAGGAACAAGCGCAAGCGGCGGAACTGCGAATCTTGTAATGAATTCAACTTCCCAGATAAGCGGCAACACTGCAAACGGAACTGCCACTACGAACGGTGGCGGCGGCGTTTATCTTTCTTATGCAAACCTTAGCATGTCGGGCAGCGCGCTTATAGGCGACACAAGCGGATCTGCCGCAGCTACAAGCGGTTCTACAGGCCATTCAAATATGTCAAAGAATGGTGGCGGTGTTTACTGCGATACTGGCTCAAATGTATATCTAGGTTTTGCAAGCGCCTCCGATTCTGGAACGTCATTAAGCAGAGGAATTCGTCGTAATTACGCTTCGTCATGCGGCGGCGGCATTTATGTAAATGGGGGATCTGTTACCTTAAAAACAGGCTATGTTTCTTACAACGGAACGGCCGCTACATCAGATTGTGATGGCGGTGGAATCTGGCAAAAATCTGGAACTACAGTCACAATAAGCGGCGGCACAATCGCCAAAAACAAAGGCTACTATGGCGGCGGAGTTTACGCAGGCGGAACCTTTACAATGTCTGGCGGTATTATAGGCGACAGCTCGCCAACAACTGCTGCGACAAGTACCAGTTATTCAAATTATGCTGCTTATGGCGGCGGAATTTACGCGCCATCCGGAGCGTCTGTAAGCTTGAACAGTGGCTATGTTTCTTATAACTATGCGTCTGAGCAAGGCGGCGGAATTAAAGCGATTGCTTCAATTACGTTTAAGTCTAATGCAAACTACAACGGAACGGCAGGCAATGGCGGCGGTATTTACGCCAATACCTTTATTCTTTCAAGCGGAACTATAAAAGGCAACGAGGCCGCGGGCAACGGCGGTGGAATTGCCTGCGCCGTAAATGCTTCTTACAAGCTTACAATAAGCGGCGGAACAGTTACTGCAAATAAAGCTCTTAACGGTGGCGGCGTTTATGGAGGCGCCATCGGTATGACCGGTGGAACTATTAGCTCAAATACGGCAACATGCACAGCTGTTACAGATGAATACTGCGGCGGCGGCGGAATTTTTGCCGATGCTTATTACCTTGTCCTTACCAACGGCTCAATACAGGGAAACATCTCCAAGGGCAATGGCGGCGGCGTGTTAATGCGAGATTCATATCTTTATATGTCTGGTTCCGCAGTTATAGGAAACAGCGGCGCGTCAGAGCCTCCTGATGCCACTGGAAAGACAAATTCCAACAACGCAGACTATGACGGCGGCGGAATTTACGCTAACTGCGACGGCGCGGTTTATATAGGCTACACAAATTCCACTCCGACAGACAAAACAAAAGCGGTGGCTGTCACTTCGATGACAGGCGGAGTTTTCTACAATTACAGCGGACGTGATGGCGGCGGAATCTGCAACTTTGCTTCTAATGGCGTAAAAATTGCAAAGGGCAATATTAAATATAATGCGTCTCCAAGCGGTAACGGCGGTGGTGTCTGCTTTACAAACGCTTCTAACGAATGCTTTATTTATGACGGAAGCGTCGATGGCAACAAGGCTCTTAACGGCGGCGGCGTTTATTTGGACGACGTAAGCCTTACTATGAGCGGCGGCACTGTAAGCGCAAACACAGCCACAAATAATTCTACAACCAATGCTAGTAAAAATGGCGGCGGCGGCGTTTACTTAAATGATCCGACTAATGGGGCAAAATATTTTAAGATGACTGCCGGAACAATTGCAGGCAACTCATCAAAGAAAAATGGCGGAGGTCTTCTTATAAACGGCGGAAAATTCTATATGTCAGGCACTGCTGTTATAGGTTACGCCGCCGCCGGCGTTTCAACAGACGCTGCTACGGAAACTGATTCAAACAAGGCAGATGATTGCGGCGGCGGCATTTATGCCGGCGCAAAGTCAGAGGTTTATATAGGCTACAGTGATTCTTCAACACTCGCGCAGATGTCTACTTATGAAAACAGCTGTATTAGATGTAATTATGCAAAAAATTACGGCGGCGGCTTATATACGCTTAATTATAATACTACGTTCTTTAAATTTGCCAGCGGTTGGATTGCTTTTAACAGAGTCGGCTCTAGCGGCTATGGCGCGGGCATATACCATTCGGGAAAAGCTACGTCTTATATAGGTTTTTCTAGTAATTCTTACGGGCCGGATATAGTAGCCAATTATTCAGGCAATGCTTATGAGTATTTTTATGGTTCATCTAGTTCTCTTAGTTCTCAGAGAGGCGGCGGGATCTATAATGCTGGCGTTATTACATTTTCAAAAGGCAACATCCGCTCTAATTATGCAAAAGAAGGCGGTGGCGTTTACAATACAAGCGGCGCAACCTTTACAATGGACGGAGCTAATGCTGTTATAGGAACGACTGCAGAGTATTGGGGCGATGACAATAAGGCAATAGATGGCGCCGGCGTTCATAATGGCGGAACATTTACCATAAGCGCAGGCTGTATTAATAAAAACAGGTCTCACAAGTATGGCGGCGGCGTTTATACATGGGGCGGAACATTTACCATAAGCGGAGGACAAATAAACGATAATGCAGCTAATAAATATCAAGCTACATACGATTGCGAAGGAGGCGGCATTTACATTAGCGGCGGAACAGTGACTGTAAGCGGCGGCTCGGTTTCTTCTAATGCATGCGGTACAGATGCAACCTCCACAACTAATTGCGGCGGAAACATCGCTTATAGCAATGGAACCTTTAATTTTACAGGCGGCGAGGTAAAAGACGGTTACAGTAAAGGTTATGGAAACTCAATTTATGCCGGAAAAGTCTTTACTATGAAGGGCGACGCGCATACAGAATATGGTTCTGGCGGAGAAATTTATCTTGCATCCAGCGCCTGCATAAATATTCCTTCCAATCTGACGTATAAAAGCAGCAATACATATTCTGAAACAACTTCCATTGCTTTGATTACGCCTGCTTCTTACGCAAATTATCAGTCCGTGCAGGTTCTTAAAGGGTCTTATGTAGGTTCGAATAATAAGAAATTTAATGTAAGTTCTAATGCAGGAACTGAATATGTAGTTTCATCAACTGGATATCTTAGAGGAAGCTTTGATAATTAATGTCTTCCAATTTTGGGAGACCACTTTTTTTTGCGCGCCTTCCTCGCGGCCTTTGGCGAGGCCTTCTTCAAGGCCTTCCTGCCGCCAGCCACTTTAACTTGGCTTCGAATAATTATTTGATGTATTTGTCTCAGAACGGCACAACATCCATCAGGAGCACAGATGTAACCAGCGTCAATCAGATTAAGAGTTATCCAAATGTAAGCTGGGGTTCAAGCGCCATAACTTATACAGTTCCTGAAGATGACTATGCACAAAAAGCCTTCCTTGTTCAAATTGACAGCAATACTTACGCAATTTGTGAGCTTACTATCGAACAGGAACCAAATAATTCTAAAAGAGATGTTACACTCTACTCAATTATTTATAAGAATGGCGTATAAAGTACCCATAGCACCAACTGGCAAACTCTTGACTTAGGAGATGGTGGAATGTATGTAGATTGGACTGAGACTGGTAATCTTTCTGGTAAAATTGTCGTCTGCATTGTTCTTGCATACAAAATTCAGTTTTTACGAATTTCATCTGCAAGAGTTTTTACTTGTGCTACTGGTAAATTTATGGCTTCAGCAATTTGTTCTATGCTGCCTAAATTCATTTTTAGTAGTCGTTCGGCATCTTCCACCGCTTTCTGCTGAACACCGGCAAGTGTACCTTGTCTTATTCCCTCTGCTATTCCTTCTTTCTTGCCGGCTCTGAACTTGTCGTACTCGTGTATGTTCATACTCATGTACTCCGTTTTGTTGATTTCGTTCTGCTTGATTTTGTCAATGAGACTGGTAATCTTTCTGGTAAAATTGTCGTCTGCATTGTTCTTGCATACAAAATTCAGGAGAGCTCGGAGTTCAGGATCTTTTTCGGTTTTGTATGCACTTGCATTATAAATCAATTTGCAGGCACTGTCATTAAATATGACGTCGGGATAGTCGCGGCACATTGTTTCAAATTTATAGACGGGGTGGTTCCAGTCTGGGCTGTCTTTCTTAAATGGCGAACTCTTACAGATAAAGATTACATAGCTTTCTTTAAGTTCGTCGTAGTTGCTGCCGCGGATCAAGTCGTCTATGTCCAGCATGGACTGGTAATAGCGCATTCGTTTTTCTAATGCGTCCTGCGGGGTGGACTGCATTTCAATGTCGAATACGCGGTCTGAATCCTTTACGTATACATCGAGCCGTATACCTCGGCTGGTATAATACGGGCTTATGATTTTCTGCAGTTCGGGGTATTCAATGTGGTCAATTTTAATGTGCAAAAGGCGTTCTAAAACTCCGGTGCATATTTCCGGGTCCTGCATTACTTTTCCGAACATAAAGTCGTCAGAAAAGGTAAGTTCTTCAAATGGTTTGAAATACATTTTCTCTCACATTTCTCCTTACCTTATATAACGAGGTTAAGTGATAAAAAATGCATTTGCCGGAGAAAAATCATAAAAAAATGCATGTCGCGCTTTGGCAGGCGGCATGCATCGTATGTTTTGAAAAGATGGCGTTTACGACATATTTTCAGTTTTATGCTTTTACAGAAATCTTTTCTTTTATTTCAAGAACCTGTTCAAGTGGTAGATTTACAGCAGTCGCAATTTGTTCAGCAGACAAAATATTCATTTTTATCAGTTGTTCGGCAGCTTCCACCGCTTTCTGCTGTACACCAGCTTCAAAATCATAAGCCCTCTGTCTTTCCCATGTCATGAACTGCATTTTGTTCTCCGTGCTTTGTTTTGCATCTGCAACGTAATTTTTCAGCTCATCGGTGTAGCTGCTGGATGCCTGGTTTGAAATGAGGAACTCAAAAAATGCCTTGACTTCCTTGTCTTCAATCATTTTAGCACACAGAGGCGCAAAAAAGAAGTGTTTGTAAGTCCTGTCACCGAATTTTGTTTTTCCGTCCTCCAGGCAGATGTTTGCAAATGTATTTACGGGAAGACCGTTTTTAAAAACATCTTCAAGACAGATAAAGATTATGTGGCTGTCCCGAAGTTCCTTGTACTTTTGTCCCGCCTTAAGCGTGTCTACGTCCATCACGCCCTGATAGTAGCGGGCACGTTCGGGCAATTCCTTTGTGTTTGCAACCTGTAGTTCAACATCGAACATTCTGCCAGTGTCTTTAACAAAGACATCAAGCCTTATGCCTTTTGAATCGTAGTCAAGGGCAATAGTCTCTTCCTGCTTCATTTCCATAGAGTCAATCTTAATTCCAAGCAGCATTTCCAAAAGCTGTTTGCATGCATCCTGATGTTGCCGCATCACCTTATAAAATATGAAATTATTTGCAAGTGTTGCCTGTTCCCATTTTTCTTCCGGAGTAAGTTTGTGTTCGTAGTTATTAATTATTTCCATACCTTATATAACGAGGTTAAGTGATAAAAAATGTATTTGCCTAAGGAAAATTTGTGATTTAATTGTTAAAGTTTTTTTTGAGGGAGAAGTAAATTGAAAAAATTAAAAGTATCTAAAATTGTAGCACTTGCCGGCATTGCGGCTGTTTTATTTGGGTTTGCGTCATGTGACACAAATGCTGACGACAGTTCAAACCTTGCGGCAGCAGTGCTGCTTGACCAGAAAAGCGGCGGAACAGCTGGAACTACTACGCCATCAACGCGTCTGTTTGCTACCGGGGCCACGACTACCCGGACCAAAGGTTCAGCAAAGTGGGCTTCCGTGTTTGTCGCTCAGCCAACTAGCGTTGGCTGTATCTGCAAGGAAATTATTTCCGCATTCGCGGTGGTTTCGACAGGCTCAACCACCGCTGGGCTTTGCTGTTCCAACTGCGCCGGGATATGGAAGGGGCGCGGAGCGCCGTGCCGAACGAAAGTGAGGTACCGACCGTGAGGGTAGCCTGGAATAGCCCTTTGCGGTTCCAGCTGCGCTGAGAGAAAAAGAGTGAAAAGAATTTTGCATTGTGGTATGCTGAAGACATTATGGAAAATGATTCTTCGTTGATTAAGATAAATAATTGCAGGATTGAAGGTTCCAGGGGGACTTTGCTGGATGGGCTTGATTGGGAAATGAAGTCTGGAGAGGCGTGGCTTGTGACTGGACCGAATGGTGGCGGTAAGGCTGAATTTCTAAAGGCTTTGGACGGCGGTTTTGGGATTAAGTTTGCGTGCAGCGGTGATGGTGAGGCTGAGTATGTGAATGCGTTTGCGGATTCGGTGGAAACAGTTTCGCTTGAGCGTGCGGCGCGTCTTATTCAGGAAGAGCGTGAGCTTGATGAAAGTGAATTTATTGACGGCGGTGTTGATATTGGGCGAACCGGTCGTGTTTTTATTGCGGAAGGAATTGTTGGGCCTATAAAAAAGGGGGCTGAACTTCCGGCGGTTTGTGCTGAGCTGGATGCTTACCCGGAAATTAAGCTTTGCGGTGTGGAAAAAATTCTTGACCGCGGAATTAAATACATGTCTACGGGCGAAATTCGGCGTACTCTTTTGGCGCGTGCGCTTGTTTCGCGTAAAAAGCTTTTGATTTTAAGTGATCCGTTTGCTGGTCTTGATGCAGAAAGCCGCGGGATTCTTTTGGACTTTTTTGATTCGATTGCGGGTAAGCAGCTTAAGGGCGGCGATATTGGTGCGTTCCCGCATATTATTCTTTGCATGGAACGCTTTAAGGAGATTCCGGATGCGGTTTCTGACGTGCTTGAATTTAGGGACGGAAAAATTTCGTTCTGCGGAAGCCGTGCTGATTATGAGGTTGTTGCAGAAAGGCAGAATGCTCTTGAAGAAGAAAAGCGCCGTGCCGGTTACAGGGAATTTTCTGAGGCTGTAAAAAAGCTCAGTAACGAAGTGAATTATGTTATGGGCGTGGAAAATTTTCAGCCGGAAAGTGACATTTTGATTGATATGCATGATGTTAACGTGGGCTGGGATGACCACATGGTTTTGAAGAATCTGAACTGGACTTTAAAGCGTGGCGAGCACTGGTTGATCCGCGGGCCAAACGGTTCGGGTAAGACTACGCTGCTTGAGCTTATTACCGGCGACAACATGCAGGTGTTCAGAAACGACATTAAGATTTTTGGTGCGCGCCGAGGTTCGGGTGAAACTATCTGGGACATTAAGCACCGCCTGGGGATTGTAAGCTACAGGCTGCACGTTGAATACAGGATGCTGGGCGGAACTTCGCTCCGTGACGTTATTATGAGCGGCTTCCACGATTCGATCGGGCTGTACGAAGCTCCTAGTGACGTTGAAGCGGCTGCTGCAGAAAAGTGGCTGGCGCTTGCGGGATTTGCGGGCCGGGGCAGCGAAATGTTCGGCAATCTTAGTTACGGCGAACAGCGTGCTGTGCTGATTTTGCGCGGTGCCGTAAAGTGCCCTCCTGTGCTTATTCTTGATGAACCGTGCCACGGGCTTGACGAGCAGATGCGCCAGAAGATTCTGGACCTTCTGGATATAATTGCAGACTGCGGAACCACTACGTTCCTGCATGTAACGCATGAGCCGAGCGAAGTCCTTAAATGCGAAAAACACATTCTGGAACTGCACCCGGGCGAAGACCCTATGTACAGGATAATTGCTAACAAATAAACATTTTGGTATTATTGAGATTATGAGTGAAAAAATTACAAACTGCCCTTGTGGCTCAGGAAAAAAATACAGCGAATGCTGTGAACCTATCATTAAAGGTACAGAAAAAGCTCCTACTGCAGAAGCTTTGATGCGTGCTCGTTATTCAGCTTACGTAGCACACGAAATTGACTTTATCATCAATTCTTGCGAAGAAGGCGAAGGAATTGCAGACATTGATAAGGAAGCTACAGAAGAATGGAGCCGCCAGTCAAAGTGGCAGGGTCTTAAAATCCTTAGAACAGAAGAAAAAGGTGATGAAGGCGTTGTTGAATTCATTGCTGACTACACTTTGAACCAGATGATTGAACATCACCACGAAATTGCAGGTTTCAAAAAGTTTAACGGCGAATGGAAATACGTTGCCGGAAACATCATTACTGAAACTGTAAAGCGTGACGGTGAAAAAATCGGACGTAACGATCCGTGTCCTTGTGGAAGCGGAAAAAAATACAAGAAGTGCTGCGGACGCTAGAATAGAATGGCTGAACGTATAATCACAGGATTTCATGCAATAGAAGAAAAAGTTCTTAGGGCAAAGGATGCCGGGAACGGTGAAGGAATGCGTATTGTTTACAGTAAACCGGGACCGCGCGTTAAGAAGATTCTTGCGGCGGCTAAAGAAGCCGGTATTGCTATAAGTCAGGCAGATGATAAGACTTTATTCGGTCTTGTTCAGAATCTGCCGGAAACAAGCCGTGATCACCGCGGTATTGTGCTGTGCCTTAGCGGCGAGCAGGCTAAAACCCGTAACCTTGTAGAATTTGACGATTGGCTGCTTGCTGCTGCTGCAAAAAGCGAAAATGAGCGCCAGGTTGTAATTGTGCTGGATTCTGTTACTGACCCGCATAATGTGGGTGCCATAATCCGAAGCTGTGACCAGTTTGGCGCTTCTTTAGTTGTGGTGCCGGAACGCCGCGGTGCAAAGGACGTTGAAACAAACGAAGTAATTGCACGCAGTTCTGCCGGTGCCAGCGCATGGGTTCCTGTTGCTGTTGTAAATAACCTTGTGCGCACTGTTCAGAGGCTTAAGGAAAACGGCTTCTGGGCGTACGGCGCAGATGCCGGTGGACAGTCGCTTAAGGACGTAAAATTTTCAAGCCGCGCCGTTATTGTAATGGGCAGCGAAGGAACCGGAATTGCACGGCTTCTGGAAGAACAGTGCGATCAGATTGTTTCTATACCTACTTGTGGAAAAATTGACAGCCTTAACGTTTCTGTTGCGGCTGGCGTACTTCTGTACGAAAACTACCGCCAGAGTTTGGGGTAAAGAATATAACGGTTATTGCGGCTATTTTGAGAGCCCCAATGACCGTTTTTTTTATTGTGTGTAACTCTTAAAGATTTGCGTTATCTGCTGGCGGCAGTTTAGGAAAACATTTACCAGAACAGGGTCAAATTGAGAGCCGGCGTTCTGTTCGATAAAATCAAAGGCTTCGTCAAGGCTCATCGGTTCTTTGTAGCAACGCTTGGAAACGAGGGCGTCAAAGACGTCGGCGATTGCCATTATGCGCGTACACAGCGGAATCTGTTCGCCTGAAAGTCCCTTTGGATAGCCGGAGCCGTTCCATCGTTCATGGTGGTAAAGGGCAACATCATGTGCCGTTAATACATATTCCCGGTCATCAGAAATTCCCAGAACTTCGTAAATGATTTCTCCACCTGCTGTGGTATGTTTTTTTATCTCTTCAAATTCTTCCGCCGTAAGTTTAGCCGGCTTTTTTAATACGCGGTCTGATACTGTAATTTTTCCGATATCATGCATAGGGGCTGCTTTTTTAATGAGCGGAATGTATTTTTCTGTAAGGATTTCGGTAAAATATCCCATTTTGGCGGCTTCTTTTGCAATAAGGTCTACGTAGTCGCTGGTGCGCTGGATATGGGCACCGGTATCTGTGTCGCGGTTTTCTACAAGATCAGAAAGGCTGATGATGATGTGGTTCTGGATTCTTGTAATCTTTTTGTTCTTGTTTTCAATTTCGTGAGTTTTGCGAGCAACCTGAATCTGAAGGTTCTTTTCTATGTTCCAGACAATAAACGCAAAAATTAAAAGTCCTGTAAGGATAAGGCATGCCGAAAGGAAAATGTTTGATACGCGGATTCCTTTTAAAAGCATTGGAGAAATTTCTACTTTTGCCTGAATGGATGGGCTTATGCTTTCCATTACGGCAAAAATTAGCGAGGTAAGGACTCCGTAAAAAACGGCAAGCCTGAAGTGCTTTCTGAACGTAAGAATTGGAAGGATTCCGACCAGCCAGATAAAGAAGTGGAACGCTGTAAGTCCGCCTAAAAACCATTCGGCCGCAATCTGATGAATCAAAACTTCGATAAAAGTAAGGAAATACGCAAGTGTATAGGATTCGAGCCTTGGAACAATTATTGCCAGCGTTAAAAACAGAGAAACGCTTACAATATTGTGGTAGAAAAGAGGCATTATATTCAGATATTTAAATATAAACAGGAAAGTCAGATGATAGACAAAAGCAAAGTCGATGGAGATAATCATCAGGATTCTTGCATATCTAAAATCGAGGAATACGTCCTTTACTTTCTTCAAAAAGTTTAAAATCAAAGATTTTTCTGCCATATAAATCCTTAAAGATGTCTCTTTATCTTAAAGAGATGAATTTTAACCCTGTCTAGAACTGCGCCCGGAAGCAGCAGGCCTGCGCTTATGAACAGCTGCGAATATTTTCCTGCCTTGTAGCGGATTTTTGGATGCCTTGAGGCAACTGCTTTTAAAACAGTTTTGGAAATTACGCTTATGTCCGAAACACCCTTCATGTTTCTATAATGACGGTTATAGTATGCGGCGGTGTTCAGACCGTTTGCTTCGTATGGCGTGCCTTTTGTGTTCTTTTCTATGTAGTCGGCGGCAATTACACCCCAGTCCGTCTTTATTAATCCCGGTTCTATGATTACAACCTTTACTCCAAAGGAAGCTGTTTCCAAACGGAGTGCGTCGCTAAGGGCTTCTACGCAGTATTTTGACGCGTGGTACCAGCCCAAAAACGGTGAAGAAAATCTTCCGGCAATTGAAGAAATATTTATTATTGTACCGCTTCTGTTATTGCGCATTGACGGAAGCACCAGCTGAGTCATTCTGACAAGTCCGAATACGTTTACGTCCAGCTGCTTTTTTGCGTCTTCCATGGAAACGGTTTCAAGCGCCCCGCCCATTCCAAAACCTGCGTTATTTACCAGGACGTCTATGCGGCCTTCTGCCTTAAGTACTGTGTTTACGCATTCCACCATTGACTGGTCGCTGCACAGGTCCAGGTAGACTGCGTGGCCGCCGTGCTCTTCCAGTTTGGAAAGGAGGGAGGTGCGGCGGGCTGCTCCGTAAACAGTATAGCCTTTTTCCAAAAGGCGCAGTGCGGTGTCTAATCCTATGCCAGAGGAAGCACCTGTAACTAAAACAATTTTGCTCTTCCCGATATTTTTCATAGTTTAATTATATGATACAAAGTGGCCAAACGCAAAAGAAATTACAGGAATCTTCTGCCCTTATAAAATCTGATTTTTGTTGAAGGTTTTAATTGAGTTTTTGTTATTAATAGAATATTCTTTAATTATGCATATTAAAATTCAGAAAGGCGCTAAAAGACGCTTCGCATTTACAGACCGCATGGACGGTTACTTTCAGTTTCTGTTCGGGGATGCAAATCAGGAAAACGGATATCATCGGGGAAATAAGCATTTTGTAAAGGAATTTACCTGCCAGGGCCATTCCTTGAATGACGCTGAAGCAATTCGTGTCTATCCTTATGGATTCCGGGCTTCATTTGAAAAAAGCAGTCTTGATGTGTGTCTGCTTTTGGATGAAAGGGCGTTTTATATTTCTACAGACAGAAATGCCGGACTGACCGGAATCTGCCCTAAGGAAATCATTGAGCGTGCAATCGAAGAAGATGATTCTGAAGTAGAAAACGTGTGGGCAAAAAAAGAAACGGTCGAAGTTTGCCGTCGTCCTGTATGGAACGTAAAAACCGTAGACGACGTAACCGTTCTTTATGCAGACTGCGGAATTGCCATTGCGGCAGATTTTAACTTTTATTATGCCGTAAAGAACGAAGATCTTGAACTTATAGTTTCTGACGGAAAATCGCTTGGGCTTTCTGAAAAACCTTTTGAATCAGACGGATGGTACCTTGCCTTTGAAGATACAGAAAAGCAGGCAGTTGATAAAGCGGTTCGACTTGTAAAGTCAAAGGGAATTCTGGCTCATAAAAAGCAGATAGATGAATTTTTAGGAAAAGTTAAATTTGATTGCGGAGACGCCAGATTCAACGAAGCTGTAAGCTGGGCAAGGTTCAGCGCATGGCAGCTTGCTACAAAGGACCACGGCAGCAATTACCGTGGAATCTGGGCTGGGCTTCCATGGTTCAGGGACAACTGGGGGCGCGATACATTTATTTCTCTCTGCGGAACATTGATTGCAAGTGGCTGTTTTGATGAAGCTAAGGATGTCCTGCTTGGTTTTGCAGGTTTCCAGGACATAAAGACAAAGAGTCCTTCTTACGGAAGAATTCCTAATCGCTACAGGGACGAAAACGACGTAATTTATAACACAGTAGACGGAACTTTGTGGTTTATCAGGGCGCTGTGGGAATACGTGCTTTATTCTGGCGACAAGGAAATCCTTGCAAAGCTTAAGGAAACTGTAGAAATTGCGCTGGATGCAGACAGCAGGCGTTGTGACGAACACGGATTCCTTCTGCACGGCGATGCAGATACATGGATGGATGCGCGTATTGCAGGAAACGAACCTCTTTCTCCGCGCGGAAGCCGTGCAAATGACGTACAGGCGCTGTGGTATACAGCACTTCGTATTGGTGCAAAAATTGAAAGTTTGACAGGAAACAAAGACAAGGCTGAATCCTACAGTAAGGCTGCGACTAAAGTGCGGGATTCGTTTGAAAGGTTTTTCTGGAATAAGGACTGCAGTGCGCTGGCGGATCATCTTCCGGAAGGTGGATACGGCGAATGGGCAAAGGATATGCGCGTGCGTCCGAACCAGCTGTTCATTTCTTCTGTTCCGGGAATTTTAGAGCCGGACGCAGGTGCCGG
>Ga0256407_10004554_pt1 | contig 23039 bp, 14 predicted proteins | sample RumenRJG_04DNA_FD_193489 | JGI IMG/M metagenome (GOLD analysis project Ga0256407, IMG submission 193489) | Bovine rumen microbial communities from Lethbridge, Alberta, Canada - RJG_04 | ecosystem: Host-associated > Mammals > Digestive system > Stomach > Rumen | place: Canada: Alberta... | reverse complement strand
TTTGCACGGCGCGTCCTTCTTCGTCGACCGCTTGGAAATAGAGCGGTTTGCGCGCGGGCGCGGTGAAATACGCGCTTCCGTCCTCTTCGACGGGGACGGAGCCGAGATAGAGTCGAGCGTTGCCCGCGAAATCGTGCCCGACGGGCGGAACGTGCGCTTGGTGCGACGGGAACTTCGGTAGAAGCTGAAAAACGCGCAGTTCCTTGATTTTGCGGTCGGTCGGGAAGGGCCAGAGAGACTCTTTGACGTCGAAGAGCGTAAAGGTTCCTGTCGCGCCGTCGTCAGTCGCGTCGGCATTCGACGCGGTCTCGTCAGGGAGCAGCGACGGGATCTTGGCGGGGATCGTTTCGCGTTCGCGCAGGAGCAAAGGGTAACGGCAACTGTATTTCTCGTCCTCGTACATGAGTTCGAGGTTGCCGAATCGATCGCGATAATAGAGACCGAGCTTGCCGCTTCCGACCGTGTCGGGCGTTAAAGCGCCGTCGGTCGTTAGATAACCGTTCGCCGGTTCGAAACTGTAGGAGACGAGGAAGAAGTCTTCGGAGAGAGGAGTCGGTCCGTAGTAATATTGGCCGGGCAGGTTCCATTCTCCCGTTTCTTCGTTCAGGGTTTCGGGGAAGGGAATTTCCGGCGTGATCCGTTCGATTGAATCGGGACGGTCCCAGCCGGATTCGGGGTCGTACTTGACCTTTGTCGGGTCGAGAACGACGATTGAACCTCCGACCGCCGTATGGTGCGCGGTCGCGATGAAGACGATTTTGTTGGAATCGGGGATTGGACGCGGCTGGACGCAGGCGACGGGGCTTTCCGTGTAGTTGCCAAAGAGCGCGACGGCGCCGGTTCCGTCGGGGTTGGTCAGCCAGAGTCCTTGGAAGCGAGCGGCGTTTCGATCGACATAGTCCCAACGCGTGTAGACGATTCGTCCGTCGTCGAGAACGGCGGGGGTCCATTCGTTCGTTTCATGCCACGAGAGACGCCGGATCTGTCCGTCGGGCGTCAGCTTATGGAGCGTGGCGACCATGATCGGCTCCCACGACTGATTGCAGCGCGCGAACCCTCCGCGCCGCGTAGAGACGAACGCGAGACTCCCGTCGGGGAGCAGGGTCGGATCGAAATCGTCGTAAGGTCCGTCTGTCAATTTTGTCGATTCGCCAGTTTCGAGATTCATGCGATAAAGGCAATATTTCCCTTCGGACTCGGTAAGAAACTGACGAACGCGCTCGGTTGCGTCTCCCTCGGCGCGCAGATGATACGCGTTGAGAATGGGCGCGTCAGGATCGGGGGCCTGGACTTTTGAGAAATCGGCGAACGCAAAATAAAGCGTTTTCGCGTCGTACGATAGACTCGGCGTTGCGAAGAGTCCTCGCGGAAAGTCGGCGCTCAGTTCAGTCGTCTTGAAGGAGAAGCCCGGTTTTTCTAGTCGGAAGAGTCCGCCGCCATGCTGATTTGAATAACGCTCGTAGAAAGAGAGATATTCCTGCAAAATCTGAAAACCGAACCGATTCGCCTTTTCAAAGACGATCGGAGAATCCTTCAGAAGTTCGTTGGCAAAGATCGCGTCGCGCGCAGCCCAGCGTAGCGCGCGATAGGCGTCGGCGCGTGCGCTTGGCTCGTCTCGCTGGGAATCGTTTTCAAGAAATTCGTCCGCGCTTGAGACGGCTGCGCGAAACGCGTCGAGCTTCGACGATTCGACGAGTTTGTCGCCGGCGAGGCGCTCGATCAATCCGTTGGAACGTTCAATAAGATCGCGAAGCGCGTCGACGTCGTCGACGGAACGGTCGCGCGTCGCCTCCTGGCGCTCCCAGTCGGCTTCAATCTTCGCGCGAAAACCAGCGGTCGGCTCGTCCTGCGCGAGCGTTAACGGGCAGAAAAAGAGGGTAAAGAGCGCGGCGAAGCGCGTCGCGCGAAGTAATCCAGTGAGTTTCATAGCGGATAGCCTCGTTCTTTTTGCCGGCGAACCTTTGGCCGCGCAATCTTTTCAACATCCTTGACCAATCGTTACGATCTGAAGAACAGCGTTCGTCATTTGTCGTTCTTTATCAAAAAGTTAAGAATCGCGTCGACGTCGCCGAGATATGAATGAATTGCGACGACGCGCTTCGTCTTACGGTTCATGTAGAGGAGCTGACCGTTCATTCCGCCCTTGACGAACGCGACGCCTTCGTCGCCGACCGGATAGAGTTCAAAGGTTCGCTCAAACGCTTCGTCGACAAAACGTTGCGAAAGGATTCTCTTGTCCTTATAGACGCCGTTCTGGACGAAGACGAGCCCCAATTTCGCCATGTCTTCCGTGCTGGTATACAAACCCGTCGCCCCGATTGGACTGCCCTGCGGATCAGTGGAGAACGCGTATTCGCTGAACTCAAGGGGGTCGAGCATCTTGCGAATCATATAGACGTTGAGTTTTTCGCCGCTCTTCGCCTCGGCGATACGGGACGCGAGATAGAACGTCGCGTCGGTGTAGACGTATTTCTCGCCGGGCTTGTATTCAAGATTCGTCGATAGAAGAATCCCAAGGAAATCTCTTGGCCATTTCGAGGAATCCTGCGCGTCGATATCGAGCATTCCCGCCTCGCCGAAGCCCGTCCGATGGCGAATGACGTCGGAAATCTTGACGTCGCGCCATTTCGGATCGAATTTCTCTGGGAATTTGTCTTTGAGAATCGGATAGACCTCTTCGTCGATATCGAGAAGCCCTTCGTCTTCCATGATCCCTAACGTCGCTACCGTAAAAAGTTTGGCGATTGAATACGCGTTGTGGCAACGGATGTTGGGGCGAATAACCGCTGTTCGGGACTCGCCGTTGAAGATTTCGCAGATCGTAAAAATTTTGTCGCCGTCGTCATGCGCTATTTTTTCTAGCGTCGGCAGAAAGAAGCCGTCTTCCGTTTTAACGGCGTCTTGCGCAAACGCGGCGGTTCCCGAGAAAAGGGCAAGAAGTGTAAGCGTCGGTAGAAGAAGGTATTTCATTGGAATCCTCGTTGCGGGTTTGCGATAACGCTTTGGAAAAACGTCGTAATTCAACGATCGAGTCGAAGGACTTTCGTGTCGCCTTTCTTTAGATTAAAGACGAAGGAGCTTCCTTGCGCAAGCGTTTCGCCCGAAATGAAGTCGATAATTTGTCGAGTTCCTTCGGGCGCGTTAAAACGGTACTCGCCGTCTTCAGGGGCGTGAAGCGTGACGAAGGGGAGGTTCGCCCAAACGTTGCACGGACGGTCGGTATAGAGCCAGACGCCCGCGTCTTTGGCGATCGCGCGAATTTCATCCGTCGTTGGTTTCTTAAGAGCGAGGCGAACGACCCGCGTTTTGCCTTCTCGTTCAAGGGCGTCGAGATTTGCTTTTTCTTCGTCGTCGATCGCGTCGGCGTTGAGAATGAACGAGAGTTTCGGAAGAGGCGCCTTTCCCGATGTAAGATCGGCAAGGTCGTACTGGGCGTAAGGGGCGCCGACGCGATTAAACTGCTCGCGAACGAGCGAGACCGCGGCGCCGGAGTAGGAGCCGGAGGAAATCTTTAACATCGAGCGTTCGCCCAAGAAAAGACCAATTTCGGGGCGGTAAGGAGTCGGATGGGCGAGAAAGTATTCGTCCATCGGCGCGAGTTTTGCGGCGGCGGCCCAGATTTCCGGGGAATCGTACCAGCCGGTTGCGCCCAGATCCATGAGCCACGTCGCGAAATTGCGCTCCGCCGTTTCCGAAGAGTTGCGCAGAACGATATTGACGGAATCTTCCACCGTCGCCACGCTTGCGAGCCTTTCGCCGTGATCATGCGCGATATAAGTGCGGCTGTCGTCCTCGTATAGGTAGATTTTACCCGCCGCCGTCACGCTTTCCGCGTTGAGCATACAGGAACAACCGCCGCCCAGCGCACGGTCGGAATAGGAAATAGGAGAACATACGACGTCGACGTCTGGCGATTCAAGGAGTTTGAGGAGAGCGTAGTGACCGCTTGCCGCCGGTCCTTTGCTGACCGTAGAAAACTCATAGGAATATCCGTAGAAAAAGAATGCGAGTTTCTTACCGTTTGTTTCCTTCTTAACCGTATGTGCAAGCTCGCAAAGAACGTCGGTTACTTGCGTTTGCCAGAAGTCGTTGAAATCGAGGAGTTTACCTGGCTCAAGATAAGGCTTGTCGCGAGACGCGAGTCGCTCTTCCGAGGAGGGTACGTCGGCGTTTTCAAAAGTCGCCTGCGGGTTGTTCCACGCCTGTCTAAGCGATTCGACGTCGGAGTATTTGTTTTTGAGCCAATTACGGAACGCGACGCGATCGACTTCGGAAAAGCCCGCGTCGCCCGCCGTCCACGTGTTCGGCGTGAACCATTCGGAAGTGTTCTGTCCGCACGGATGGTAGCCTGCGACCGAATCGCCGTATTTCGTTTCCATATGGCGGACAATCGCCGCGAGCGTCGCATTCGCCGTTTTCCGATATTTTTCCGAACTTAGAGACGGCCAATTCCAGCCTTGACGATCGTGGTCGGCGCCGGCGTTATGCCAGACTTCGCGCACGTCTGGATTGGCGGCGAGCCACGCGGGAGGGGGATCGAGCCTCAACCTTGGAATCAATAGAGCGTGGGGATTGGCTTTAAGAATCATATCGCAGAGCGAGTCGAGTTCGCTAAAGTCGCAAGCGCCGTTTGAATCGATCCAAATTAGTTGACGCGGCATAAAGGAAACAAAGTTGACGCCGGCGCCTGCCGCGAGCTTGACTTGGCTTTCAAGGACGTTTTTCCCGCAACTGCCGACACGCGCAAAGACGGGCGACTCTGGACGATACAACACGACGCGAACGTTGCGCGGATTCGACGAGCGCGCGTCAAAACTCACGACGTACGTTTTCCCTTGAACGATATCGAGGGTCGGAACATGATAAAGGTGAAAATCCGGCGATTGGTTTTCGGGAATCTGGAATATTTTGACACGCAGGCCTCGAGAACCGTCCGTTCCGACGCCTTTTTCGATCGCCGTCGAAGCGACTCGGCGTCCCTCAAAGACGTCATGCCAAACCTGCCAGTTCTGTGAGAACTCTTCTTTGTCCTCAAAGGAGTAGGGACCGGCGACGATTTTACCTGTTTCCTTCTCCGTAATCGCGAAATTATCAATATCGATTTCGCCCGGCGCGATTCCAAACCTGAAATGAATCGTCCCCTTCCGCCGACCGTCGTCTTCGGCGACGAACTCGTTCTCATATCGGGTATATTCAGGGGTAAAGACGAGCGGTTGTTCGCCGTTCAGCCCGAAGAAAATACGCGAACGAGTCGGGACGCCGTCGATTGTAAAAACAGGGACGCCGTTTCGAGGTTCAACCGCGAACTTTTTGCCGCCTGTCTCGGCGGCGAACGCGGAATATGAGAAAAACGAAAGACACGCAAGAGTCGCCAGGAGACGAAGAATCGGTCGGAAAAGGCGCATTGGAGTCGTTCCTAAGATGAAAGAGAAGGGGAAGCATCCGCGCGATCTTGCGATCGCGCGGCAAATTGTGGAACCGATCAAAGTTGACGTCACTTTTCCGGCATGAGTTGCGCGGCGTCGACGACGACGTGACCGTTCGTACCTTTCGCAAAGATTTCAACAGACGCTTTTTTATCGTCGCCGACTCGGATTTTTCCGACGGAGACGAAGAGTCCGTCGATCGTGGGCTTCTCCTTTTCGTTGATTGTCGCTTCGATTCGCATGAGCGAGGTCTTCACGAGAACGGGAACGTTCGTCGCGCGGTTGGGGTTCGCCGTGTATGAAACGCGACAATCGTAGACGCCCGGTTTGACGTCGGAGAACTCGAAGAGAACGGATTTTCCTCTTTTGTTCGCGTTGTCGTCATGAATGTAATCGACGTCGACAAAGTTAGGGACGGAGACGGAACCGAGCCATTCTCCCTTGATCGTCGCGTCGCGGTTGTCAACGACGATTCCTCCGAGTTTTGACGCGGGAACGCGACTCTTCACCGCGTCGGGATATTCGAGAACTTGACCGTCCTTGAGAAGTCGATCGCGAAGGAGCGCGTAATCGAGGTCTTGGGGAACGACGTTGGCGTCGATCGCGAGGCACGCGGCTGTCGCTGCGCTTTGTCCGAGAATCATGAAGACGGGTTCCATGCGGATTGAACCGAAGGCGATGTGGGTGCAACTCACACAGACGGGGACAAGCAGATTCTCACACTCGTCTTTCGGGGGGATAATCGCGCCGTAATCGATCGGATAGGGCGCCCCGGGGTTGACTTGGACGTCGCCTTCGTTACGAACAGTCGCGCGTCCTTGGTCGTCGCGTCCGACGTAACGCTGGATGTTGTGCGAATCCATGTTGTAGGATCCCATTCCTATCGGCCGCGGCGTGTCTTCAAGATAACGAAGATGGCGTTCGGAAACGACGAAATCGCTTCGCATACGTCGCGCTTCGCGAATATACATTTGTTTGGACCAGTTGCCATTGTCGACGAATTCGTCCTTGGCAAGTCCCCACTTAAGGTATTCGTTACGGACGCTTTCCGGGACGCGCTCGTTATGTTGCAACGTCCAGAGCAGACCCTGCTGCCAGTTACGGTGCGCTTCGTAAATTATCTCTCGCTCTTCGTAGCTTGCGTTCGGATAGGCGTAATTGCCGCCAATATAGTCCGTAGAGACCGCTTTGTTGTTGTTCGAGTCGGTCTTGTAGTTCGGCATTGGCGAGAAAGTCATAAAGATATTTTGTCCAGCCTCGATCGAACGGAGAAGGAGTTCGTAGTCGAGTTCATTATATTTTTCGGGCTTCTCGATTTTTGTCATATTGCGCTCGTCGTTCGTGAGGCACATGCGGAGACAATATGCTTGAATGAGATCGTCCGCTTCGCCGTCGTCGGCGCTGATTTTTTCACGGACGAAAGGAAGAAGTCCGCTTTCAGGCTTGCCGCGCTCGACGTACGGATCGACAAAACCTTCAAACTGGTGATAAATTGCATTTCTAACTTGAACGCCGTCGAGCGTTTCGCCAAATTCGGCGTTCGATTCTCGTCCCGTAACGAAGGAGACGCCCGCCGCCGCCATGAGATCGCCCTCGTAAGTCGCGTCAATAAAGGTCTTTCCTTGGAACGTTTTACCGGAAAGCGTCGTAATGGAGCGAATCGTCGCGCCGTCCTTTTCGACGCCCTTTTCACGGTCGAGAAGTTCGGACTTATAAACGGGAATTTTGTATTCGGAGACGAACCCTTCGAAAACCTTTTCAGCGACGCTCGGTTCGAAAACCCACATCGTCTGGGAGTCGTTGTCGATTCCGCGCCCACCCTGACCGGGGATGCCGTTTTCCTTCGGTTGAGGTTGGAACGTCCACGCGGATTCGTCTTGATAGTAGAGCCACAATCGGTGATAAAACTCGCGCGAAAGCCCGCCGACGACGGTTCGATTGCCCGAATCGGTCGCGCCGAGTCCGCCGCTTGAGAGTCCCCCTAAATGTTTATCGGGCGAAACGACAACGACGCTTTTACCCATTCTTGCGACTTGAACCGCCGAGGTGATCGCGGAACTGGTTCCTCCGTAAACGACGACGTCATAAGAACCAACTATTTCCGCAGACGCGGAACTAACGGTAAAGATTATAAGACATATTGCGGCAAACGTTTGCCACGTAATCCCAAATGTTTTCAGCATGGAACTGTCTCCTAAAACGAAGGTCGATTGACTTGATTTCTATTCATCATACTAGACACGAGGCGTTCGTTCAATCTTTTCTGTAAAGGAGATAACGGAGAAAAGTATACGGACGACCTCAAAGTGATTTTCTTGTAGAGAAAGGCGCTGTCTGCACATCCTATGCAGACGGCGCCAAGACGCGAAGGTCAAAACCTAAAAGACGGCTATTGCGCGCTTTTTGAAAACTTAACGCTCTTAAGATTGACTTTGCCTTCGCTTGGTGGAAAAGCGATTTGAATCCGACGCATAGCGCCTTCGTACTCTTTGACTTTTGTTAGATCGACCGTAACCGTCCATCCTTTGCCGCCGACCGCTCGTTTAAGAGGCGCTTCTACCGTGAATTCAGGTAATCGCGGATGCGTCGCTTCTTTTTCGGCGCGGTCTTTGGCGGAATCTTTGTCGCCTTCAGACCATTGTAAGTACCAGCAGGCGTCGGCGGGGGAAACGGGGGTAAAAATCAACGTAAGTTTTTCAACGGGATTGGCGTCGGAACCAGCAAAGTCGCCTGTAATCTCGAGTTTGTCAGCGTCCTTTGTTTGCCAGAACGTATCGGGAGAATTTGCGATTGCAGATTCGTTAGGGAGAAGGCTGAAGGTTAGGCCTTTCCCTTGAAGGTTCCATCCTTCGTCCGTCGTATTAGCATAAGTCCAATTCTGACGGTCATTTTTGAATTCCCATGCTGGAGTCTTCTTAACTTCCTTTTGGGCGAGCGAGTAAACCGTCTGACGAATCTCGTCCAACGAGCCGACGATGAAAGTCGTTCGATACGTATACTTAATGTTCCAGTCAAGGATTATTGATTCGTGTGGAGCGATATAGCCTGTCGGGCTGTCTTTCTCGCCAAGCGCTTGACCTTTGTTGCCGTCGCCGCCGGCGAAGCCTGCGGCAGCCCTAACGGAATTCGGCTGAAAAACGCCGACGCCATAATTATCTGCGTTAAGAAGCGCGCTCCAACGTTCCGGAGAGTAATAGTTGAGCCACGGCCAACCGTTTCCATCGCGCAAATCGACGAGCGTGGACGTTGGTTCGTTCTCGTAAGGCTTGTCGCCTAGGTACGTAACGAGTTTATACCACGGAGCGTTTGTATAGAGCGCCGGCGTTTCCTGACCATGGGCTGAATAGCGCGTTTTGTCGGATCGGTTGTTAACAATTGTCGCTTCGAGTTCAAACCCGTTGTCAATAAGTCGGTAACGACATTCGAAGACGCATTCTGCGAGAAGCCCAATGTTAGGCCAAAGCATCGGACGGGCTTTGACGAACGCTTGATCGTCGCCAATGATTTTGAACTCCAGAACGCGCGATCCGTATCCGCCGCAGTCGCCTGCTTGAATAGGATTCCAACCGAGTCCCGCCCAACTGTCGGAAGGCTTTTCTCCGTTGGGACCGATGAAGGGATGCGGTCCGGAATAGTACGAGAGTTGAATCTGACGTCCCCAATCGTAACTGTTAATCATATTGCCGGAGTTATTTTTCTTATCCTCCAAATAGACGACGGCGCCTCCGATCGCGAGGTTGAAACCGACTTTAACCCGGTCGTTTTCAATATATCGAATCGGTTCGTCTCCAAAATCGAAGTATTCTTCTCCAGGCTTCGACACATACATAGGGGCGCCCGTCTGCGCCCATAAGGGCGACGCGAGGAGCGAAAGAAAAGCGACTGCGAAAAGCGAGACAAGCGCGTGTTTATTCATGAATCTCTCCTAGGTAGAGTTTGAGCGACGATCGTCGCGTTTAAATCAAGTAATCGGTCGGTTTTGTGAAGAGGACGAGACGGCGGACGTCTATCCTTTCTTAGGAGTCGAGCAACGATCCACGAGGTAGACGATCGATTTATACGATATCCCACTGTTGTTCGTCAGCCCGACCTCACAGGTTCGACTCGTGGAATATCCTTCGACGACTCCGTTTGATTGAATTTGATTCGACAGCGATCGAAGCGCGTAGGCGTTCATCTCGGGCTGAAGGAATCCTTTGTCGCCGGCGAACCCGCAACAGCCGATTTCTTCCGGGACGATTACGTTTGTCGAACAACGTTTCGCAAGGTTAAGAAGTAGGGCCGTCAGTTTGAGTTTTCGCGTTGAACAGGTCGCGTGGACGGCAATCGGTTCGTCGATCGGGTGAAAATCAAGCTTGTCAACAAGATACTTTTCGATGAATTCGACCGGTTCGTAGAGTTTCATCTTCGATATCTTTTCGCGCATTCGGTATAGGCAAGGCGACTGATCGCAGAGAATCGGGTATTCGCCGCCGTTGGAGGCTATCCAGAGCGCGTCCTCAAGTTCTTTTGTCTTGCGGTCGGCGACGTCTGGCATGCCTTTGCTCTCCCAAATCGTACCGCAACAGAGATTTTCATAATTGGGCGGGAAGACGACTGCATATCCCGCTTTTTCGATAAGACGAACCGTCGTTTCGACGAGTGGTTTTTCCGTTCCGGAGGCGCCCATCGTTTGGTTGATGCAACTCGGAAAATAGACGATTCGTTTGACGTCCTGGACGTTGTCGCCGGGCTGCGTATCGTTCGTCTCGTCCGACGTTTTTAGGGACTTGGACTGGAGAAGGGCGGAGAGAGGAACGAACTCGGCGCTTGCAAATTCTTTGCGGTTGATTTTGTAAGGTTTAGGAAGCGCAGGCGTCCAGAGGGGCAGACCAAACTTATGGAAGATTTTGCCCGCAAGCGTCGTTCCCTTAACGCCGAGAATAACGCGGCCCGCACGGGCGAGTCCGAGTATTGATCGGAGCGCGGATTTCACGTTCTTAAGATTCTTGGCGCAGAAGTCGCCGACTTTCCACGTAAAACCGCCGATTGGCGCGTTCTCTTCGCGCAACGCGTGGGTTAGGTCGCCGACATTAATCCCCATCGGACAAGACGTCGAGCACAATCCGTCGCCCGCGCACATGACGTTTCCGGGTTTTTGATAAGCTGCTAAGAGCGTTTTGAGACGTTTGGGATCCGAACCGTCTTGCCTAAGTCGCGAGATTTCACGACGAACGACGACTCGCTGACGAGAAGAAAGCGAAAATCCGCAAGCGAGACAGTTTGGCTCGCAGAAGCCGCATTCAATACATCTGTCTATACTGGGATGCGTTTTCGGAAGCGGTTTGAAATCTTTGACGAAACATTCGGGATCCGAATTGAAGATAACGCCGGGATTGAGAACGCCGTTGGGATCGAAAAGATTTTTGACGCTTTTCATGACCTCAAAGGCTTTGGAGCCCCACTCGCGCTCAACAAAGGGCGCCATGTTGCGTCCCGTGCCGTGTTCAGCCTTGAGCGAACCGTGATATTTATCGACGACGAGGGACACGACGTCGCACATGAGATTCTTATATCGACGAACCTCTTCGTCAGAATCAAATCGTTGATTCAAGACAAAGTGAAAGTTTCCTTCAAGCGCGTGCCCGTAAATAACCCCGTCTTTATATCCGTATTTGCTGATGATTTTTTGAAGTTCGACGGTCGCTTCCGGAAGGACTTCCAGCGGGAAGGCGACGTCCTCGATAAGGCACGTCGTTCCAACCTCGCGCTGTCCGCCGACCTTGGGAAAAACGCCGGAACGCATCGCCCACCATGCGCCGTAAACTTTGGGGTCTTCCGTGAATTCAAGGGGATAAAGGAGAGGGAAATCCCCAAGCGCGTTTTGAATCTGGTTGATATTGTCTCGAAGTTCCTCCTCCGTTTCACCCGTTGTTTCCAACAAAACGGAAGACGCGTCAGGACCAAGATCGCGGACAAAGGAGGGGACTCCCTCGTCGTTTTGCACGGAGGTTAAAGCGAGTCGATCTAGAATTTCCGCGCTGACAACGGGAGTTTTTTTAAGACGCAGGACGGCGCGACACGCGTCGTACAGCGTTTCCGTATAGATCATGGCGCTCGCGCGGCGTGCGGGCAGTTTTTCAGTCGTCGTCGTAACTTCGGAAAGGAACGCGAGGGTTCCTTCTGATCCGACGATTAGTCTTGAGATAATCGTAAACGGGTCGTCGTAGTAAACTAACGGTCGAATATTGAGTCCCGTGACGTTCTTAATCTCATATTTGCGTTTAATGAGTTCAACGAGTTCAGGATCGGAACGAACTGCGTCTCGAATTTCAACGAGGCGTTTTATGAAATTGGGCTTCTTTTCGGCAAATTCTTCACACGATTGAGGATTTCCGACGTCGAGAATTGTTCCGTCGGCGAAAACGACGCGCGCCGACGTCATGACGCGCTCGCTGTTTGCGTGCGTTCCGCAATTCATTCCAGACGCGTTGTTGGAAACGATACCGCCGATGCGCGCGGCGTTGATTGACGCTGGATCAGGTGGAAATTTGTAACCATATTTGGCAAGAATTTCATTGACACGACCGCCACGAACGCCGGGTTGAAGTTTGATTTTCTTACCGTTCTCTAAAACCTCGTAACTATCCCAGTTCAAACTAGCGACTATGAGAACCGAATTAGTCGACGCTTGTCCAGAAAGACTCGTGCCGCTCGCTCGAAACGTGACAGGAACTTTGAGTTCATCTGCCGTTTTAAGAATGTTCGAGACCTCTTGCTCGTCTAGTGGAAAGACGACGATTTGCGGAATCTGACGATAGAAACCTGCGTCCGCGCCCCATGCAAGGGTTCTCAACTCGTCGACGAAAAGCCGATCTGAAGGAATAAAGGAAGAAACCCTTTTGTAGAAGGACTCTATTTTATCGCTTGAAAACTTCATTGTAGCAAGTCGTATATTCCAAGAGGTTTGCGGTATAAAAAGAAGGCGTCGACAAAAATATCTGTCGACGCGCGGAAATATGAAAAGCCAGGAAGGACATGTTAACCGACCGGACGGCAGGAAACAACGCCTTCAATCTCTACAAGGAGATCGTCGCGGCAGACGTCGGCGTATGCGTAGACGACAGGAACGTTTTCAAGTCGTTTTTCACAAATTGAACGAACCGTAGCGTAATCCTCGCGGTTTTTGATATAGACGCGTGCGACGGTCATGTCCGACAGCGTTGCGTCAAAACCCTGAACTCCATACCGAGAAAGATTGGTCCCGGCAATAAGAGCTTCGATATTCGCGAGCGTTTGATTTGTTTGACCGACAACGTCGCCCACGTAGACAGTCTTCTGGTCGACAATACTCGCCGTCCCTGAGACGAAGACAGAAGCGCGGTCGTTAAAACTCAGGACCATGGCGCGCGAGAATTTGGGGCTCTTTGGACTATAAAAATCTGAATAGTCAAACGCAGGGGTTTGATTTGGATTCTCGAGAGGAGCAAAAACGACGTCGTTACGTTCGGTTTTAAGAGCGACGCACGCCATCGCCACGTCGACGTCGTCCGCGCCTATTCCTGTGCTCGCAGGATAAACGGAACCGAATTCGACGCCTTTAGGCAAACGTTCCTCAAGAAAACGCGTTCCATAGAAGAAATCGGAACGGGCGCGATTGAGTTCTTTGTATCGTTGAGTATCGCCCTCTTCAAGAACGATGTGTCCCTGATATAGCCACGTCCTGAAAACTTGTGGGAAGAGAAAGCCGTTTCCTTCGACTTCGGCGCGCATCCGCGAAAACGCGTCGAACGAGCGGTCATAGGCGCCGATAGGGGATTCGCTAGGGGTAAAACCGCCAAAAAAACCAATGGATACACGGTCGTATTCGACGACGGACGCGTGTTCGCCGCATTCATATACGCTGATCGGCAGGGAATTATCGGACGAGTTAGAAGAATTTACGGCGACGGCAAGGAGTACGACGTCGTAGGAGTCGTCGCAGGGAGTTTGCGCCACGAAAGTCGTCGCTGGAATAAATTCCTCGCCCCAAACGCTGTTCATGACGGCTCGCACGAGTTCCTTATCGCCAGTCTCACGGAGAAAAACGTCAAGCTTGACAACGACGTCAAAATCAAGCTCTTCAAGCGCAGCCCTGAGATTTTCTATGGCAGAAAAAATCTGAACTCGCGCGTTTCCTTTAACCGTCGGAACGGCGACTCCATTGAAGTAATCGACTCCGTTTTTGTCAATTAATGAATATGCGCAACCGTTTACGTTCCCGCGCCTCAGCGTTTCGGTTCCCTTACGTGGACTGAGCATCGATGAAGAGTCTCCATAATCTCGGAATCGGACGAAATGTGCCACGTCCGATGAACGAATCTAACACCCTTTAGATTTTATACGGAATTGTCTCAGATTTCAAATGTTCAGACGGTGAAGGGACGAAAAAACGCTTTTTTTCAAGGAATCAAGCCCCGAGAATTGTTATAAAATCTTTTAGTAGTTTTGGGAAATTTCCGTTGAACAAAAAAAACAGACTCTTCGCTAACGAAGAGTCTGTTCCAGATTCTAAGCAAACCGAAGTTGCAAGTTCAACGCTTGGAGAATTGCGTGCTACGACGAGCCTTGCGGCGTCCGTACTTTTTACGCTCAACTTCACGAGCGTCGCGGGTAAGAAGATTCTTCTCGCGGAGAATCGACTCGCATTCAGGATCGTAAGCCAAGAGAGCGCGAGCGACGCCGAGCTTACACGCGTCGGCCTGACCGGTCGTTCCACCGCCAAAGACGGTGATGACGACGTCGACGGATTCACGTTTTTCAGTTGCGATTAGCGGCGCAAGGACGGAGTTGCGAAGCTGCACGGAACGGAAAAATTCTTCAAATTCACGGTTGTTGACGCTGATACGTCCCTGACCTGCTCGGACGCGAACACGCGCGACGGCGCACTTACGGCGACCTGTTCCGAGTTTATCGTTCTTGCCGTTGCCTTCAATGACGTAATTGCCACGTTTAATCATTCTGTTTTATCCCTTTAATTAACGTTTACTGTTCGCAGATTCACTTTTGGGGCAACTCAAGAGCCTCAGGTTTTTGACCCTGATGCGGATGCTCTTCGGAGGTGTAGGTCTTGAGTTTGGTCAGCATCTGAACGCCAAGTTTGTTCTTTGGGAGCATACGGCGAACAGCTTCACGAAGGATAAGCTCAGGACGACGCGCAAGTCGCTCGCCGGCCGTTTCGCTACGGAGGCCCGGGTAACCGGTCGTCCAAGTGTATTTTTTATTTTCCCACTTACGACCAGTGAACTTGACCTTGTCGACGTTCGTGACGATTACATAGTCTCCTGTATCGACATTGGGCGTGTAGGTCGGGCGGTGCTTGCCCATAAGTATCATAGCGATATCGCTAGCGAGACGACCGACAACCTTATCGGCGCCGTCGACCACGTACCACTTCTGTTCGACTTCGCCGGGTTTAGCGACGTAAGTCTTGTGCGTCAACGTCCATTTCTTTTCCATTATGACAACCTTTAAACAATGAACTGAACCGTAGCTATTTTCGCGGAACAACGGAATTTCCGTCGGCAGACGGCGTCAGAAATCCCACGACAAGTTATAGAACACGCTCCGATGATGATAAGAAAACCGACGTCTGCCGTTTCAAAACCACCATGGAGGAACGACAAAAACGCACCGGAGAAACTATCCCCACAAAACGCAGACGAAATAGGAGCGGTCTGGTTAAATCTGGTCGAATGCGACGACCTAGCGAGTTGTCGTCTTGAAAAGCCGTTTGACAACGACTTCGACGGCGTTTCCGCCCGTCGAGCAGAGCGATCAGGACATGCGCCTAACACAGCAATCCAAATCGTTCCGTCCAAGGTTTGCGTAGTAGTCTACCGTCCTGAATTTTCTTGAAAAGGGGGTAGAAGTCGCGTATTCGGTTTTTTTAGCAAAAACGGTGGGACAACAGACGATACTTTTTCGGTGAAAAGCACATTACGAGAAAGGAAGGTAAAGAATCGTCAAGGCGCCGTTTTTTGACCCGTCGAATAACGATCGACCGAGTTGTTGTGCACTTCTTCGCGGAGCCTCGACGCTTTTTCATAGAGTTCGTTCTCGGGTATTTCTCGTTTTTGTTCAAGAACGATATGACAGGATTGTTCGTCTCTGAGTTCGCCAGGTGTGAAATTTTCAGAGAAGAAATCAATTCCCGGATAAAGATACCAGGGACAACCGGCCTTATAGTATGTTTCCTTCATTTCGTAACCTTCTTTACAGCACTTAATGTTGTAGGTTCCGGAATATAGGAAATTTTGTGAAATTGGCGTTTTGCCAATTTCTTTATTGTTTAGATACACGATCGCGCCTGAAGGTTCTGACGTGATAGTCAGTCTTCGCCGAACGCCGTTGCAACCGGAAAAGACGGCGATAAGACAAGAACAGAGCGCCGTTACGACGACCGCTCGACGCCCGAGCCGCGCCATATCGAGTTTCGAAGGCAATACTTCTCCGATGAACGCCATTCCTGCTTGTGACATTATCATATGAGATTCGACTATTTTCCCTCTATAATTGACAAGAGACGGACAGAGAGTAGAGAAAACAATATTCGGAGTCTATAGCAATTCCGCAATCGTTCTTCCAACTCTCAAGAAATTAAGGGGAGTAATAATTCATAAATCAATAGTTTTTTCATAGTTTACTGTTGAAATAGAGAGGTTGTACAAAATCTGTCGTTCGGATTGTAACGACCAACGAACAAAATTTGAAAACATTAAAGAAAAATAGTTTTTAGAAGAAATTTTTTGAAAGATTTTATCTCTAAAACCGTACTTTAGCATTGGCGGCGTCGCCTGTAGATTTTCAAAGCCTTCACGCGGGTTGTTATTTGCGTTGACGCCGTCTTCAATCTGGTCGTTAGATGGTTGGATTTCACGTCCGTAGCGCTATGAGAAGAGGGGCTTGCGTTTGCGCCGTGTTATGGAAACACAACCACGTTAGAAGATTTTTGCTCGTTTTCGTGAGAAAACGTCGAAATTGCTCTTTATTCAATCGCCGTTTCCCTTGTATACTTCCCTGCGCGGTTTTTTATTGTAGAGGGTGGAAACCCGAAATCGATAAGAGATCGTCAAACCAGCCGACAGGTTAAGAATGAACGCTATGATTGACTGTGTCGCCGTAACCCCTGAATTGAGCTCTTGGTATGACGAAGAACTTGTCTTTGAGTATCGAACGTTCGGAAACGAAAGGTGCTTTGAGGAGATCGTTCGTCGATATCGCCCGGTTTTAGCTCGTTATTTGTCCAAACAATTCGGACTCGTCCCGTACGAGGTCGAGGAAGCGCTTCAAGCGACTTTTGCGCGTGTTATTGAAAAATTGGGTCAATTTGACTCTTCTCGCCGTTTCCGTCCTTGGATATATCGAGTCGCTTATTCCCAGACGATTAATGTTTTTTTCAGAGGTTCCGCCCGGGTCAAACATGTATCGTTCGACGAAGTTCCTTCTGCGGAGACGTCCTCTAGGACGAACGAACTTGAAGGTAACGCGCCTGATCCTGCCGAGGTCGCAGAACAAAAGGACTTTGAGTTGCGTCTGCACGCTGCGATACGACGACTTCCTTCATCTTATCGCGAGGTTGTTGAGATCGTGTTTTTTGAGGGAATGACGTACGTTGCAGCGGCTCGAGTTCTTAACCTTGCTTCGACGACTGTCGCACGTCGACTTCGGAGAGCGCTGGAAATGACGAGGGATCTTCTCGTCGGGGAGAGGTTGGACGTTTTTCCGAAACGTTTATTTTACGCTAGCGAACAGCGTTAGATTAGTTGAACCAAAACCGACGACGTTCTTACCGCGTTTAGTCAATTCGTTTACGCGTTTTTCAACTTGGTTGATTGTAAAACGCTTGAGCGCTTGTCATGCGCCGTTTTTGATTGGCGTCGAGGTAAGAAGTGAACGACTTGGATCGTGAAAAACTGATAGCCTACGTTCTAGGGCGTATGAGTCCGGAGGACGCGCGGTCTTTTGAAGACGAAGTTCGCGCTGATTCTTCCCTTGCCCACGCGCTTTCAACAATCCAAGACGAACTTGTCAACGTTTCCTCTCACTCCGACGCTAATCTTGCCCTCGACGACGCGCTTCGTCGCAGACTTCCCGCTGAATCCTTTAGTTCTTCCCCTGCTGAAGCCGATCTCGACGTAGAAAATAACGACGTAGTAACAAGGGGTAAATCTGCTTCGCCAGAAGTAGAAATATCTCGTTCTAAAAGGCTCCGTTTTATTCCGAAGCGAGTCGTTGTTCCGCGTCGAGAAGAGGTGGCGTTTGTTTTCAAACGCGCCTCGATTCTTACGGACGAGGAACGAAGTCGAAGACTTCTTAAACCGTCTCGATTTACGCAATCCTTTCGGCGATCTTTTTTATCTTCTTCCGGTCTGTATCGTCTTGCTGAAAAGAAACCGAACAGCGACTTAAACGTCGTGTTCTCTACCTCCTCTTTTGACGATGGAACTTCTTGTCTCTCTTCGGGTTCGGATTTATTGAGCGACGAAGAAACTTTTGTCGTTCCGCCGGTCGACGTCGACTCTGATTCGCTTCAAGTCGAGACTAAAGCCCAATGGAATTCCGGTTTTGTAACAAAGGTCGTTTCTTATAAATCTGACGAGTTGCAATTCGTCCGCTACAGTTCTGATCTTCGGGACGTCGCGGTTTTATCATGTCCAAGCGATTCGAACGAAGAATACTTCAAGTTCGATTCTGGCGACGATTCGGACGTATTTTCTCGATTTACGCTCAATCCTTTGGCATACACACGCGGTCGTGTCAAGCCCGTGGATCGTTTACGTCGCGTCAAGCCTTATTCTTTTGGCGAACTTAGATCTAAATCCGACAATGAAGAACGAAATCGCCTAGCGAAAAAGGGCGTTCCAGATCAAAAGACTTCTTTGACAAGGGAAGAAGTTCTTGAAGAAATTGCGGCAATTTTTGGTCAGAGTTCCAGTATTCTACAGAACCTCGGCGTTTATCTTGCCGTAGCTGGCGAAACTGACGACGAGAATGGTCCGACTCTTACTGCGGAGGATTTGCGACTTGCAGAACTTTTAGGACATACGCCCAACGCTATCGAACGCAACGAGTACTATTGGGAAGAAGAGGGAACGAACGACATGACCGCTTCGGATACCCCGCCAAGCCTGCTTGCGAGAGCGCTCCTTATAGCGACTGCGCCGCCGGTGTACGTCGGGAGCGTTGTTTTAAAAATGTTCCGCGGACTCGAAAGTAGAAGCGTCGACTACAGCGAGAGAGGCGGGGTAAGAACTCCTCGAGACGACGGTCGTGAGCCAGGACGCCTTATAGACGTCGCAATCCCTCTAGTCGCAGGAGTCGTTCTTGCCGTCGGCGTTGTTTTTCCTCTGCTAAAATATGTTACGATTGAAATTATCACGACAGTAGCGGAGAGTAAGGTCCGAAAATTGAGCGGAAATCTGACCGTTTCGCCTCATGACCCCGAAGTCGACGTCATTCCGTTTATTTCTGAACAGATTCTTTTCCCACATTACGAGGCGGTCGAGTTTAACAGCGACGGGACTATGGAACGCAACGAAATGGAGAGCGACGGTTACCCCGTTTTTCCGACTGAAAAATAAGATTTATTCTCATAAACGACGAAGACGAATCGCCGCTATTTCTAGGAATAAATCTCTAAGTATTTCGATTATTGTTCTGCCGTCTCAGTTTCTACTTTCGAAGTTTTATCCTGATTACCCGAAACCTCTTTCGGCTTAAGGGCGGCGTCGATTACATTCAGTAGAACCTTAATATCTTCCATTTGGGTAAACAGAAGACGCGACTCGGGCTTGGGAATGGAATTATTGTCGTATGAATTTCGGCAACGAACAAGGGTTATTGTTCCGTCGTTTGTCAATTCGAACCGTTCGACGTAATTTTTACCTGACGTATTGTCAATCGGCGAAGAGACGCTAAAGCCTACGCCCGCCTCGTTAACGAGTTTTTTAACAAGGATCGAGAGTTCTGAACTTTCGTCGTCGAGGACGTCGTCGCTTGGATCAATAACGATAAGGGGTTTACCAGCGAGAAGCTGTTTGTATGCGTAATCAAGTCCTTCAGGAGAATACGTCTTACCGCCGTGAAGGAGAACAATAGCGTCGGGCGTTATCGCCGGATCGTTGTGAGCGACGCAGAAAATGTTATAGTATCGGCAAAGAGTCGTAAATATATGGTAATAACCGTTTGGATCAGGATCGCCAAAACGCGACGCGTCGTGCATGAGTTCTTCCCAGCAGACGAGGAGGCGACCTTGTTTGACGGTTTGAACGTATTGGGAAACGTCTGCGAGGTCTGGACGATCAAGCGTCCATGCAAATATGTTGTTCCAAAGCCGAAAAACGTCGAGGTAGTGGAGAAAAAAAGGGGAGAAGATGTTTTGATCTGCTACGACGACAATTTTGCCCTTCTTGAGTTCTTTAGCGAGGACTACTCCCGAAGAACCGGCAGATTCGTTTGAATCAAGGGAAAAGTTGCCGTAGTATGCAAGATCAGCTTCGCCGTAAATTGGCATTATAGGCGCGTCTTGCCATGAGTTAGGACCAGACCATGCGACTGCAAAACGCGGATCGACCCCGCCGCCGGTTTGGAACGCTATGTGACGCAGTCCCCGCGTAATTGGATGCTCGTCAAACTTGTCGATGTAAATCCAGCCGAAACCGGAAGAACCTAACGACTGTTCCTTGTCGCAGACTCCGTAATGCTGAGGTTTGATATCCAATTCGTGGAAGAGGGGCGTGAGTCGAGATTGATGAAAGTAGCAGTTTGTGTGATCTGTAATGAGAAAGAGCGAACCGCCGGATTCGACAAAGTCGCGGATAGCAATAATTTCAGAAACTAAAAAAGGCTCTTTATCGCCAGAAGGAAGATTTATGAAAAGCGTCTTACAGCGCGCAAGGGTTTCTGACGTTATCGGTTCTTTTGAATCATATTTTTCTACACGGACTCCTCGCGCCCTGAGACTTTCAAACGCACGGTGGAAGGAGTAGACGCGATGATAATAACGGTCGTCGACGGACAGTGGATAATCGGAGAAATCGTACGCATGACGCATGTCGATAAGCACGTCGACAGTATCGACGTTTGTTAAGGCGGAATCAGGCGCGACGTCGTCTGCTGATTGGACTTCATTGGCATTAGACGGCCCGGACTCAGCGTCGTCCGGACTGTCAGGGTTAAGGGAGAAATCTTCCTCATCAGAGAGAGAGAAGTCTTCTTCGTCAGAGTTTGTAGGGTCGATTTCATCGTCCATGAAAACAACATTTGAGGGCGCTTTACCATCGGTTCCTTGTTGTTTTTCTTCAAGATTCTTCCTTTTGGAGTCGAGCGTCGTCTGTTTGCTCGAATCGTAAAGGACTATCGGAACAGGTTCCTCGTCAGCTCTGACGAAAACAGGAAAGCGAAAAACTAACAAAGCAACACAGGCAAGGACGAGGATAAACAGCGTCTTGACAAAGAGTCGAGAATACATGGCAACGCTCCTTTGGGGCGCATGGGACCAGCGGCGGCAGCGCCGACGTTCGAACCTCGCGCCGTCGCTTGATTATAGTTTTTGCGTGTGTGTTGGCAACTGCTAGTTCGAGGGTTGACGGGTTTTTAGAAGCTTGTATATTGGCTGACGCCGACGCTGGATCGGGCGATCCTGCCGGACGCTTTTTTATGCTAACATCATGTCGCCGATATGTCCAAAATATTGATAACGTCAGGTCCGACTCGCGAATATCTCGATCCCGTTCGTTACCTTACGAACGCTTCGAGCGGACGTATGGGCGCCGCTCTGGCTCAGGCTTGTCTTGACGCAGGGTATAAAGTTGCGGTTGTGAGCGGTCCTGTCGAGGTTGAGTATCCTGTTGCCGCGGACGTCATCAGCGTTACGTCGACTCAAGAAATGCATGTTGCTGCAATGCAGATTTTCCCTGAATGTATAGGAGCGATTGGCGCGGCGGCTCCTTGCGATTTTAAGCCGATAATCGTTTCTCAAGACAAAATATCCAAGGAAAACCTGACGCGAGGGGTAAACGCCCATGGGCAGTGGTTTTTGCCCTTGTGTGAAACGCCCGACGTTATGGCCGCGCTCGGTGAAATGAAGCGTGCAAAGGACGATCCAAACGGTTGGCAATGGCTTGTTGCGTTTGCGCTGGAAACGTCGGATCACCATATAAAAGCGCTTCAGAAACTCCAACGCAAGCATTGTGATTTAATTGTCGTTAACGGACCGGCGTCGATTAACGGCGTCGATACGAGCGTCGATATTCTTGATATCCAAGGTCGTTGTCTAGCGCATGCATATGGGAAGAAAACTGACGTTGCGCGAAAACTCGTCGCAACGATTCAGCAATTCGTCCAAAATCGCGGAGAGAAAGGTTCAGATTAAGACAACGCATGCGTAACTCAGGCGCGTTTCATTGTCAAAGAAGGGTAAACTATGGGCGAATGTTCGCATAATTGCAGTTCGTGTGGAGAGAAATGCTCGTCTCGACAGTCTCCTGAGAGTCTGCTTGAGGCGCCTCACGAGATGAGTCGGATTGAAAACGTCGTCGGAGTTGTCAGCGGCAAGGGTGGCGTCGGTAAATCGTTGGTTTCAGCGCTTCTCGCCTGCGCGTCGCAACGCCGCGGATATCGTACGGCTATTCTCGACGCGGATATTACCGGACCGTCGATTCCAAAGGCGTTTGGCGTCAGCGAGCAAATGTCGGGCACGCCCTTTGGCATCACTCCTGTTTTGACGAAAACTGGCGTTTCGACGGCGTCGATCAATCTTCTTATGCAGGATCCTTCCCAGCCCGTTATCTGGCGCGGTCCAGTTATCGCCGGCGCCGTCAAGCAATTTTGGAAGGACGTCGTATGGAGCGACGTCGATTTCATGTTCGTTGATATGCCCCCTGGGACGGGCGACGTTCCACTTACTGTTTTTCAATCTTTGCCAATTAAGGGAGTCGTCGTTGTCGCCACGCCGCAAGATCTAGTTTCAATGATTGTGACTAAGGCAATCAGAATGGCAGAGATGATGAAAGTGCCTGTTTTGGCGCTCGTCGAGAATATGTCCACGTTTAAGTGTCCGCATTGCGGCGAAGAATTGGCGATTTTCGGCAAGAGCAACCTTGACGAGGTCGCTCGAACTCACGGGATCGAAAAAGTTTTTCGCTTGCCAATTGATCCGAGTTTTGCGGTTGCCTGCGATTCCGGTTCAATTGAAAACGTAAAATCTCAACAAATCGACGAAGCGTTTGAACATATCCTTAAGCGTTGTAGCGAGATCGAAAAGCCGGGTTCGACGGGGGGTGAAAGGAGCGAAACTGGCGAAAAGTGATTTTTATCTTATCCAGGTTAATCGAATTCAACGGTAAACGACAACGGGCGACTCCGTCTTTAAACGAAGTCGCCCATTTTTACTTGGAACGTCTGACGCCGTTACGCATGATTTCCAGCTTGTTCAAGGAGTAACGTTTCGAGAAGTTGCGCAGAGTAAGCGCATAGCTCTGGGCACGGTCGCTTCCGACGACTTATCTCTCCCTGGTCAGAGGGGTTAACGTTTTGCATTGGAGCGTCGACGCTTCGAAGTTCGCGACAAACGTATGAACCGTTATCGTTGGC
>Ga0256407_10004552_pt1 | contig 23044 bp, 29 predicted proteins | sample RumenRJG_04DNA_FD_193489 | JGI IMG/M metagenome (GOLD analysis project Ga0256407, IMG submission 193489) | Bovine rumen microbial communities from Lethbridge, Alberta, Canada - RJG_04 | ecosystem: Host-associated > Mammals > Digestive system > Stomach > Rumen | place: Canada: Alberta... | reverse complement strand
AAACGGGCACTATTCCCGACTACGAGCCGAACATCACACAGAAGCAGACAAGCGAACCTGCGCCGATACCGTCGGACTACGTGACACAGCGCCAGCTTGACGAAGTAATCGACAATATGCAGTCGGGCAATATTCCAGTAGGAAAACCCGACGTGCCGACGCTCGTATATGGCAGCGCAAACCGCGACGGAATCGCCTTGAGCTGCACCCACAACACCGACGGACTTAGAAACGACCTGCGGGCTATTGTGTTTACTATCACAAAAGGCGACGGCAGCACCGAAACAATAAGCGTAAGCGGACGCACTGGAACATATACGTTTGACCGTGAAGTGGACGGCTACCCCGAAAAAACAGGCCTTGCAAGCTGGAGCGTAAAAGCTCGGGCTGTAAACATCTACGGCAAGGAAAGCGCCGACAGTGAAGCGCGGGCAGTTCTTACGGGCAATTATGGAACATGGGAACTGGCCGCCCCAGTAGTCACAAAGCGCGAAAGTAACCGCGTAATTACTCTTTATTTTGAGCAGCCGACACGCTCGGACGGCTTGGAGCGTTACGGAAACATACAGCACCGCGTACAGATTAAGCGCGTAACCGCCCCAGCTGACAGCGGATATTTTAAGCCTGCTACAAGCGCGAACCCTTACGCAAGTGAAGCAAACTACAAGGACGGCAGCGGCTACGTTATCGCGGGCAGCAGCTACGCGCAGACCTTGCCACTTGCGGGGCAGGATTTAACCGACCCAGTGCCCGAAGATACAACCTACGGCTTTTATATTGTGGCATACAATGAAGCAAGCGAAAGCCCAGCAACAGAAATTAACGCCGTAGCACACGCTACGAGCATAAGGGACATTGTAGAAAACGCAATAGGTAACGCGCAGATTAAACAGGACGCAGTAACAGCGGACAAAATCTACGTGCGTATGCTTTCAGCAATACAAGAAAACCTCGGATATATTACGGGCGGCGTTTTTGAGGGCACCGAGAATAACCGCTGGGCGCTTTCAACTATTACGCTTGAGGACGGCAGCACACGCTACGAGGGCGCAATGCGTGTCGGCGGTGACGATGAATACTTTGAGGTAGAGCCGTACAACATCGTTAACGGAGTGCCACAGAATTACCACGTAAAGTTTAAGGCTGGTAACTTTGAGATTGCGGCGCAGGCGTCAAGTATTAACGGAATCCTTTATATACAGGAAAACGACAACGCGCTTGACCGCACAAAAATAAGCCCGAACGGTACATACTACCAGCACCGCGAAACCGTAAACAGCGAATGGCAGACTATTGCAAGCTCGAATGTAAACGGCGTTATGACAAAGCAGGTATTTTCAGACGATACCCTTTTCATAACAAATCAAGACATGGCCGAGCGCCGCAAGCAGGGCTACGACATCGGAAACGCTTATTTGAGCAGCGCTTCTAAAGTGTATCATTTTGACACTGACATTTTCGACCAAAACGGCGTAAACGATTTAACGGTAGAGGACGCAGAAATCGACGGCGGCCACAACCTTGTCGGAAAAGACAACGAAAGCGACGATATAGACTTTACGCCCGCTATTCTTGCGATTGCGCCTTATGCAACGCTCGGCAAGTCACTTTATGGACGCTACGGCATTACTGCCGCTTATGGTTCTTGTGACAAGTTTACCGTTGACTTTTGGCTGCAATACATCTACGCAGAAAATCAGATCATATTTGACATCGGAAACGCTGGCGACAAAATCAAGCTGATTATTGCTGCGGGCGAGTGCTATTTTGAAAAAGGCGCGGACGACGAAAGCGGAATACCATTTAACGCCGAAATTACCGAAAGCCGCCTTTATAACCTTTTGCCGTTGCGTGACGTGCTTTTTAATAAGGCAAGTGAAAGCGAAATCGCATTTAATGCAGCTGCAAACGGCGAGTGCCCTTTTGAATCTATCGCAATAAAAGAGTTCAACGCAAACTATGTTTATTACGTGAAAACCACTACCGCAGGCGTTGAGGTTTGGAGCGTGGCAACCGTTACCGCGGCCACATATTACACACTGTTAGCGGCTGGACTTTACGAAAAAACGCTGCCGTTCAACTCACCAGCTGCCGCACATAGCTATTTGCAGCATGACGGACAGACACAGAGCGAACAGCGCGAACTTTCCGACATCGGCGTATCGTTTACGCCTAATTCTTGGCTGCATATTGGAATTATTGCAAGCGCAAACAAAATCACGGTGGCACTGAACGACCGCGCCGCAGAGTTTACCCGCTACGAAACAGCAGCAGCGGCTTTGTCGGTTGTGCTCAACAGCAGCCGCAATTCTTTTATGCTCGACGAGCTTTTAGTAGATATTACAGAAGCCGAAGCGGTAGACACGTTCTACGAGCACACAACAAACCGCGTGCCGTGGGCGAACCTTTCAAAGAGTAATGATTATTTCATTCTTACGGTTAAGGACTTGCAGAACTTCAAGACCAATATTTTTGATACGCAGCTGTTCAAGGATAAAGTCGCAGAAGTTATACAAGACTATATAAATAACAATACACAGGAGTAAAACACTATGGCTACATTAGACTTAACACTGGCAGCATTGCGACTTGCGGGGCTTACAAACTTTACGCCCGAGTTCGGCACAAAGGAAGCCGACGGCGTAAGTGTAAGCACTGAAAACGTATGCAAAGACATTATGCTGCCGTTTACATTCCAGCGCCCCGTACTCGTAAGCGAAACGAGCGACACTGGAAACATCGAAGCAACCCGCACCCTTGTTCTTACAAACAGCGGAATTGTTTTGACACTTGGCCGCGCAACTTTTGCAGGCTGTAAAATCACAGTGCAGACGGGGTTCTCAAGCGGCAGCGCACAGGTTCGCTACTTGACCGCTGCCAACACTTACGAAACCGTTACACTTGCAGCTGGCAACAGCGTTGAGATTGTAAGCAACAGCGACCTTTATTTTTACAAGCGGCTGCGTATCAATAATTCAATCATCATCAACACAAACGAAAACTTGATACTTAACCGCCGTTATCTTTACCCGTCGGTTTTCCCAGTGGTAAACAGAAACAAAGATACCGACTTTGTGGTACAGAATAACCAGCTTTACAGCAAGAACAGCGTATTTATTAGAGCGGGTGCAACCTTGCCGCCGTTCTACGTTGAAAACGTGGGGCTTTTGCAGTTCCACACAGAAAGCGACATAGAGCTTGACGTAGACGACTGCGACGACACTTGCACAGGGCTTGAAGCAGGAAAAGACTATTTTATTTATTTGATTTACAGCCCGACTTTGTTCCCGAACGCAAAAGACAACCTCGGCTTTAAAATCAGTTTGAACGACCCCGACGGAATCAGCTTGTACGGTAATTCAGACATTGCAGGTAGCGGCGCAAAACCGATTAAGGCGTACGCAGAAGTTGACGGCGCGGTTTTGAATGAACAAAACTGTATGTGTATAGGTGGCTTCCATACGGTGCTTGTAGACTGCGACGCACTCGCAGCAGGCCAGCAGGTGCACCCGCTCACAGATTATACAGCGGGAGCCGTTCACCCGTTCACCGTTTGGGACTTGTGGCACCGCCCGAACGGTACAAGCGTAGGTATGCTTTATAATCCTTGTATAGACAAGTGGGGTTCTTTGTACATACTTTCAGAGCGTGCCTTTGACAAGACGGGAACAGCTGCGACCTACGGCGGAACATACCCGAAAAACAATATAATTCTTATTTCAGCAGCAAACAAAGAGTTTGTAACTGGAACAACTACAGGCCGCGTTTTCCCTTGTTTACGTGGCGAACAGATCTTGAGCTTTCAGAAACAGCGTTTCCCGACTTTGCAGGAGTTTACAGCGTTTACACTTGGAAGCCCGCAGGGGTTAGCAATCAAAGGAGCTGCAAACCCCGTTACTACAGGCGGACACCTTGCAAGCGACAATACGCAGATTATTTCATACTGCGGTATGTTCGACGGCGTGGGCGTTCTTTGGCAGTGGGGACAGGAAAACGGATACACCGTTTCTAGCGACTGGCAGACTAACTACAACACAACGCACGACAAAGACGTTAAAGGCGACGCTTACAACCCGCAAACACGCGTCAGTCTTGGCGGCAGCTGGGGCTCTAGTTCGCACTGCGGTTCGCGGGCGTACTATTGGGACTTTGGGGCGTTGGGGCTGCATGACGGTCTCGGTTTTCGGGCGGTTGCCGAGCCACGCCATATTAAGGGGTAAGCGCTATAAGCGGACACCCTACTACGGGAAAAGGGGACAAAGGGAAACAGCCCTACAACCCTACAGCGGATAGGCACTTTTAGCCTATCCGCATAAATGACTATATAAGTATAAGCGGCAATCTTGGGTAACGTGTGACAAAGAACAACCACGACCCGAAAAACGCCCGCTAAGATATTCACATCAAAGCGGGCGCGTCATTCTTGGCGGCAACTGGGGCAATAGTTCGCACTGCGGTTCGCGGGCGTACAATTGGAACAATGGGGCATTGGAACTGAATGACAATATCGGTTTTCGGGCGGTTGCCGATACTGAATAAGATTGTAAGAACCCACTTACGCAATATCTTTTTAGGCTGGCGCGTTATCCAGTGAGGGGAAACCCTGCAAAATTACTGAATGGGAAGCAATACTCGACTAGTAGGAAATCCGAACGCCGTTTATTGATATACTGGCAGATTGCCGCTATTTTTGGAGTACAACAAAGTGAAGCGATACGGTAACTTGTGGCAGCAGGTTTGTTCATACGAAAACATAGACAAAGCTATACGGCTAACTTTCAGAGGAAAGCGCCGCTATAATGAGTTTAAGGAAATCGAAAAGAACTTGCCGTATTATCGCGAACAGCTGCACGAAATGCTTGTAAACGAAAGCTACACCTACGGCGAATATACAATAAAACACATCTACGAGCCAAAGCCAAGAACGGCGCTTGTGGCGCGGACTTTTCCCGACAGATTTTTACACCACGCAATAGTAAACGTCGGCGAGCCGATATGGAGCAGCCGCACGTATTACCATTCTTACGCCTGCATTAAGGGCAAGGGCACGCACGCAGCACATAGGCAGATTGCAAAACTTGTAGCGGGTTATAATTATATTTGCCACTTGGATATACACAGCTTTTATGCAAGCATAGATCATAATGTATTAAAACAGGCATTGCGGCGAAAGATTAAAGACGTAAAGTTTTTACGGTATTGCGACGGCCTTATAGATAATTACCCCACGCCCTGCGGTATTCCTATCGGAAACGCTACAAGCCCGTGGTTTGGAAACGTTGCACTGTGGGGCGTTGACGACTTCATAAAACACGAACTAAAGCTGCCATACGTGCGTTATAACGACGATATGGTAATAGCCAGCAACGACAAAAGCGAACTGGTAAAAGCCCGCGAGCGTGTGCGGCGCTATTTGTGGGAAACAATGGGGCTTACGTTTTCAAAGTCATACATTAAGAACACGCGGCAAGGTATAAACGCCGTCGGTTATCATTCATATAAAAACAGAAAAAGCGATACAGTAACGATTTTGAAACGCAAAACAGCGCGTAAAATCCGTTTATTTGTCACTGAAAAAGCAACTACAGAAGCACTCAAGAGCGTTAAGAGCGCAAACAAGGTGCTGCGGGTGCTTACCAGCTACAACGGGATTTTGACAAATTGCAGCTGTAATCGGTTCATAGAAAAAATAGACTTCAACAACAAGCTGGAGCTTTTCAAAATTAAGGGGCATGAAATGATTAAACAAATCACAGAATATTATAACAACGGAATACTGGCGGGCGAAACGCTGACTATTGAAACAGTAGCGGGATTGCATATTTATATTAGCGGTATTCAGCAGACGAAAAACAAATACTACCACGAATATATTTGCGAGGAAAACGGCGAAAAGCTCAAGCAGACAAACGGCAAGAACCCGACGTTATCAGTAATTCAATTTTACATTGCGGCCAAAGAACACGGCAAAGAAGAAAAACAGATCCGAGAAAGCGGGAAACTATACAAAGTTTTCAGCTCGGCTTATTCTATTACGAACGCAGCCGAAGCTATGAAAGACATAGATTTTAAAAACAACCTTGTTCCTGCAATGTTCACAAAAAGCGGCAAACACCCCGAGCTTGTGCAATACGAAAACGACTACGCCATAAAGCACGGCATAGACGAAAAGAACGTTTTGCAGAAGCTGGAAACGATAGCAGCCGCCAGTTAATAGTCAAGTTCCATAAAGCGCACTTCACGCACGCGCCCCGTAATAATATTGTCGTTGATATAGTCGCGTATTTCAGCTTGCAGCGCAGCTTCATTCTTTGGCGAAAAGTCGGCGGTTGTTTTCTGCGCTATAAGGTTTTTAAGATAAACGGCGATTGTGTCATTTTGCGCCGTTATTTCCGTAGCTGTATTTTTATCGTTATAAGCAAACACAACAGAAAGCGAAACCTTGTCGCCGTCGCTTGTTTTGTTTTCGGCTGCTATTTCCTTAGACCATGATAAAACATCACGATTTTGTGATATATTCTCACTACTCGGAACGGTTGCAAAGTTCAGCGGTATATCGTCAATGTTTACGGAGTACGCCGCGCCGTTTGCTTTTGCTTCCAGCTTCAAAGGCTTTACTTTGTATATATTGAACCGCTCACCGTTCTTTTTTGCAAAATCTGTAAAATCAATAGAATTGCCGCCCGCTGGTAAATCGTCGGTGTAAAAATACTCACCGTTCAGCGTGTATGTGATTGCGGGAATATCTGCGCCAGTGTTATTGTTTACCCAGTACAGCACGGGCGCGTCGTTCGGGTTCTTTGAGTTATACTCAAGCGAAATATTAAGCTGCTTGGAACATGAGCAAAGCAGAGCCGCAAGAATTAAAGATACAAAAATAGATTTTACTTTCATGTTTACACCTCGCAAAAGATTATAACACGACTTTTCAAAAAGTGTGCAAAAAATTAACCTGCGCGGACAGTTGCCCGCCCGCTATGTTTATCAGCGTAAAAATATCTGTAAATTAAATCTTTTTCAACTGCTGGCATAGAATCGCCCACAATATCGCAAAGCGGTTCCGCAAGCTCGACGGGGTAATACTTGCCGCCGATATAAGCCCGCAGCCCGTAACGCTCGGACAAGCACAGAGTAAACGAAACGCAAGCGGCGCGAGCTGTAAGCAGATTAAACTTGTAGCCGTGATAAATAAAGCTGCCGTTTGCTCGGGTTTTCTTTTCGCAGCGAACAGAAAAAAGAAAGTCAAAATCTTTGACGGCTGGCGGGTTTTGCCAGTGCAGCTCGGAATCTTGCGCGGCCACAGAAAAACGAGCATTGAACCCCTCGACAAAATCGGCAAGGAAAGCGTTTGCTTTTTCGATAGTGTCGATTTTTAAGAAGCGGAAAATATAAGGCAAGCGGCCTTGCAGCGTTTGCCATAGTCGCTCGATACGGCCTTTTGCCTGCGGGCTGTATGCTGCAATCAGTTCTATGTTTAATTCTTGGCAGGTTTTCTGCCATTGCGTTTGTGCTTTTTCAGCGCCCGCTAATTGTTCCTCAAGAGTTGCGCCGCGGTTTACAAAAAAGCAGCTGGATCTATCCGAGTAAATAGCCCGCGGCAGCTTTCCGCCCGTTCGCTCGAACACTTGGAAAAGCAGCTGGTAATAGCCCAGCAAACATTCATTTTCACAGAAATACAAAGCTACTACTTTGTGCGTAGCGTCGTCGATTGCACCGTGCAAACAAACCTTGTGGCCGTTCATAAACCAGTCATGGCTTGAGCCGTCAATCTGTATTAAGTCGCCCTCGTTTGGCCGTTCGGAGCGCGGCAGGTGCAGCTTTTTTTCGCGTACAGGAATACGGGCGCGGGGCGAAACAATACCAGCACCCGAAAGCGCATTGTAAACCGTGGCATAAGAGGGCACTTTTTTATAGTGCAGATAGTCGGCGCAATCATCACGGAACGACGCAAACGGGGTGCCGCTGAATTGTTCATAATCTGCGACAATCTTTTCAGAATCATATTGTTTGTTCTTTGGAGTGCGCCCAGTGTTGCCGTGAATAAAGATTGAATCGCCGTATTTTCTGTAACGGTTTTTTAATCGCGTGACAGAATACGGCGCAATCCCTATCGCTTTTGCGCACTTACGGACTGAGATTTTACCAGCGCAGCACATCGGTATATACTGCATTTTCTTTGCGTGTAACTCGTAATTCACGCGGTAACAATCGGCGACAAGTGGGACAAACTTTAATTAACTTGGAACAAATTGGGACATTTGGAACATTTGTTCCATTTGTTCCAAGTGTTCCATTAAGAAAAACAGCGTATTTTTAACGCATTTTTGCACGCGCGTTAAACGCTGCGCCCCGTAAAAAACGCCCCTTGTAAATCCTTATAATATATAGACTTTGGAACACTTGTTCCATTTGTTCCATTTTGTCACTATGTATATGTATTTGTATATGTATATGTATTTGTATATATATAATATATAGGCGCATTACTGCGCCCGCCCTGCGTTGAGAAAATGAAGCCCAGCTTCTTTTTTTTCGGGGCGGCATTATCGGCAAGAAATAAAAAAATATTTAATTTAGCGCTTGACAGATTTTTAAAAACGGCGCTATAATCAAAATATCAGCGGAAACAAGCCGCTGCATATCTTGGGTGTACACCTTTTCAAATCAATGTTGACAATATCAACATTAAGCAAAAAAGTGCACACCAAGCAAACGAGCTGCTATATCTTGGTGTGTTGTATAGCCGCTTGTTCGGTACGAGTGGCTTTACGGTAACTCGTAAAAATTAAGCCCGCAGAGGATAACACACCAATCCGAAGCGGGCTTTATCTTTTTTTGAGGTGTGAACATGATTAAAAACAATCCCTATCCGTTGCAGCTGGTACAGACTTTTAGAGCTGGCAAAATCTCACGACAACAATTTATTAAGCAGTTTTCAGACTGGCAGAAATCAAACGGCATAAACTTTGACTGCAAAGGCAACGCAGACAGAAACGGCACTTTTTTAACTTACCGCGGAATTACAGGACAGCTTACAAACGGCGTTATTGTTTGCGGAAAAATCAAGGCAGAATCGGTTTTTAATTTTCAGCGAAAAATAGACTTTGCGCTCAATGCGGAAGCGCAGGCACTTTATAACGCTTGTTACTTCACAGACAAGAGCTACAACGCCAGCCGCGACAACAATTACGAGGACAGAGAAAAATATAAACAAGCTGCTGATTTTTACATCAAGCAGGCTGAAAAGCTGGGGGCGTTATGGATTTAAAAGACGTTCCCGAAAGCGCCGTAGTGCAGCAGGTAAAAACAGTTATTAAAGCAACGGGTTTGAAGTTGCAGCGAATAAATACGGGCTGCTTTCAAATTGGCGAGGGACGGCAAAGGCGTTTTATAAAAACCGCGGAAGCTGGCACCTGCGATTTTGAGGGCTACGACAACCACGGGCGATTTTTAGCGGTTGAATGTAAGCGGCCAGTGGGCGGGCGTTTAAGCCCTGCGCAGGAAGCGCGAATAAACGACATAAACCGCAAGGGCGGCGTTGCCTTTGTAGTTCATAGCGGGGAAGAGTTCCTGCAAAAACTTAAAGAAAGACATTGCATTTAAGGGGGTGCGACAATGTTAGAAGATTTTGAAGAAGTTAAGAAAGTGCCAACACCACAGGCATTTTTATTGCTGGTTAAGCAGCTGAACAGCGTAGCTTACGAAAAAGAAGCTGTTTTGCAGTGCGAAGAAAGCGGCACGAAAATTGCAAACTAGCAGGGTTTTCTTGCTGGCGTTCGTAACTACAAAAAGGTTATGCGTGACAACGGCTACGAGTTTGACATCAAGTACGACGGCACAACAGAAAGAGCTTGCCAGTATTTTGACGACGACGGTTGCGTTTTGGATTTAAACGAGCTGCGCGTCACATTGAGCGATATTACAGAGTTTACAGAAACAAGAACATACGAAAAGTTCAAAGAAAAATGGCAGGCAAGCGTAGACACAAAAAAGGACTGGCTTTTTTATTCCAGCGAAAAAGGCCGCGACTTACATTTTGTTAAGGGCTGGTATGAAGCTATGAAAATGATTGACGAGTTTATCGAGAGATTGCAGCAGGAACTTGAAGCCGCAGAAAAGGAAGCGGCAAACAGCCTGCCTTTTGACGAAATCGGGCAATAAGGGGAACACGCGCAGGGGGCGCTTAAAGGCGGGTTCAAATCCCGCGTGTTTCAAGAACAAACCGACTGCCGCAGGCTATAGGAAACACGGCAGGAAAAGCAGGGAGAAGTCAAGCGAGGGGCTTTTTGCGGGGCGTTCACAAGCTGACGGTGGCAAGTTCACGGCGGACGTTATGACGATAACGGGCGGGTTCGATACCCGCACTTGCAAGAGGTAAACAGCTGGCCAGCGTTCGACCTTAATAATTTTTACGAGGTGCGAAAAATGAAAAATGCTATTTTGAAAATCTGCGAAAAGTTGCGCGGATATTCAGACACAGAGCCGTACTTTGAAGTTACGGAGATCAAGCAGAACGACAACGGGACTTTTACAGTTACTTGTAAAGTCGTAGACCCAGCAGCAGAAGAACAGGGGGCAAAGAATGAAAGTAACGAATAATTTACACCTGCCCGAAGCGTTCGTAAAAGCTGTAAGCGTCGAGCGCCACAATAAAGCTGGCAGCTATTCTGCAACAACCCTTAACAAGGGCACAAAAGAAGTAATACTGCAAGAGCGCCACTGGGACGAGTTCAGCGTAGACGCTGCCGACCAAGTATGGGCGACTTTTGGAACTGCGGTTCATGCAATCATGGAAAAATACGAGGACGGCAATTTTCACGAAGAAACTTTCGACATTGCCGTATCAAATAGCCGTGTAACTGGAACAGTCGACAGCTACGACATGGAACACGGCGTAATAAACGACTGGAAAACAGCAAGCGTTTACAAAGTTATGAAAGGCGACTTTTCAGACTGGTATAAACAGGGCATGACTTACGCATGGCTTTTGAAGCAGAACGGGCTTGACGTTCGCCATTGTAGATTTATTGCGCTTCTTAAAGACCACAGCAAGAGTAAAGCCAAGACAGACGCAAGCTACCCGCAAAGCCCAGTATTTACATACGAGTTTGACGTAACGCCCGAGGAATTGCAGCAGACGGGCGAAAGAATCATAGCAAAAATTAAAGACATCGAAGCCGCCGAACTTATGAGCGACGACGAAATCGCGCCATGCACAGCCGAGGAACGCTGGGCAGACAGTGACAAGTACGCCGTAATGAAAAACGGCAGAAAAACAGCGGTGCGCGTTTTCGACCAGCTTGTAGACGCGGAAGCCTGCGCGGGTGCTTTGGGTAATTCCCACTACGTCGAGCACCGCCCCGCAGTGTCGAGAAAGTGCGGCGATTATTGCTTGTGTAAAGATTTTTGCAGCTTTTACAAAAAAGAACAGGAGAACAAATAAAAATGACTGACTTAAACCATGTTATCGAAATAGGCCGACTTACCCGCGATATTGGCGAGCGTGATTTTGGCTACACAACAGGCGGAACAGCACGCCTTAACTTGAGTATTGCTGTAAACCGCAGCGTAAAGAAAAACGGCGCGTGGACTGACAGCGTAAGCTATTTTGACGTGACCGTTTGGGGAAAGCCTGCGGAAAACATCAAGCCGTATCTGCACAAGGGCAAGCAGATTGCCGTTGACGGTTTTCTTGATCAGCAGCGCTGGGAAAAGGACGGGCAGAAGTTTTCAAAGGTTGTTATCGTTGCAAACACCGTGCAGCTTTTGGGCGGTAATGAAAACAACCAGCAGACACAGGAACCAGCGGGCGACTATACGCCAGCAGGCAGCGGGGACGACTTCCCCGAGGATTTACCGTTTTAATGGGGGTACGGCATGAAACAGGACGAAGCAATTAAAATATATGAATCACTGGCAAGACCGCCAAAAGACGCCTTGCGACAGATTGAAGCGGGAAAGCTCAAGGGCAAAACAGATATAAACCCGCAATGGCGTTACAAGGCCATGACTGAAAAGTTCGGGCTTGTCGGCTGCGGCTGGAAGTACGAAATACAAAAGTTATGGGTTGAAGCTGGCGCAGGTTCGGAAAAACTCGCGTTTGCACAGGTTGCCGTTTTCGTAAAGGACGGCGACACATGGAGCGAGCCTATTGTCGGAATCGGTGGCAGCCGCCTTGTTCAGCTCGAAAAGGGCGCAGCTGTAAGCAATGACGAGGGCTACAAAATGGCCGTGACTGACGCTTTCAGCACAGCGCTTAAAATGCTTGGCGTTGCTGCGGACATCTACGCGGGACGCTGGGACGGCAGCAAGTACAAAGAATCATTGCCGCCGCAGGTTGAAGCCGTAAAGCAGGCTTTTAAGGGCGAAGTAGTACAGCCGAAGAAAGCAGCCGCAAAGCTCGCTTTTGAACCAAAGGGCGGCGAAACTACACCCGAGGAAAAGAAAGAGCTTGCAGCACTTCTTACAAGTAAGGGCGCAGACGGTAACGCGATTTTCACAAAAGACGAAATGAAGCATTACAGCGATATGCGCAAGGACTACACAGCCCGCGAAGTAATCGACGCTATCAAAGCCGAATTGCAGAAGCGCGTTTCCCCTGCACCACAGGAACCAGCGCAGCAGAGCTTTGACGAAATGCAGCCCGTGGAACAGAGCGAAAGCGGCTTTGACATTTATTAAGGCGGGCGGCAATGGTTCAGTATGTTTTACAGCTTGCCGACGTTGCGGGGCGTATTGCGTTTGAACCGCCAGCAGACAGCGGAGCACAGCAGGCAATAAAACGCGAGCTGTGCAAATGCAGGGACAAACACAACCGTTTTGTTTTGCTTACCCTGCAACCGCCGAAGCGCCCGAGAACTACGGGCAAGGGTTCACAAAACCACCACTTGAACGGGCACATAATGCAGATATGCAACGAAACGGGCAGCAGCTACAACGCCGTAAAGGACAAAATAAAGCGCATTGCGGTTGAAAATATGGGCTACCCTTACGAGCTGGTAAACGGCCATATACACCCGCAGGGCGAAAGCGAGTGCAGTACAGACGAGTGCGCAAAGCTCATAGAAGCGGCGCACGTACTGGCCGCGGACTTGTGCATAATTTTGCAGGAGTAGCGGAAAAATGACAGAAGCAGAAAAAGAACAACGCCGCTACGCAATGGCAATCAGCGGCGGAGTTTGTGAGGTTTGCGGGCGGCCGCTGCGTGACGGACAGCCACAAGGGGCGCACCGCATAGGGAACACGATTGCGAACCGCCGAAAGTACGGCGATTTTGTAATAGATCACCGCTTCAATATCGGCATGACGTGCAGCTTGAAGTGTAACGGCGAGCTTGATATAAGCGGCGACACTGGAGAAGTAATAAAGTTGTGCTGCAAGATATACGCGGCAGAAAGTAAAAAATACGGGGTGGAAAAGTGAGAGAATCTTTTGTATTTCACGCGGAATATATTAGCGACCTGCCCGACGACTACAAAGCCGCCTTTGCAATGTACGCTATAAATTACGCGCTGAATGACGAAAAGCCCCAGCTGCAAGAGGGAACGCTTGAGTTTTCTTTGTGGGTAAAGATAGCCCGCAGGATAGACCAAGAGCGCGAAAAATACGAACGCGTCAAAGAAAAACGCGCGGCAGCTGGGAAGAAACACAGCGGGAACCAGTACACAAAAGCGGAACAGGTGGAACAAAGCGAACCTGCAAAAGTTGAAACGGTACAAAATGGAACACCGCGGGACAAAGTGGAACAAAAGAAAAGCGCGGCGTTTGTGCCGCCTACCGTGGCCGAGGTTGACGCCTACAACAAGGAACGGCGCAACGGCTTAGACGCGCAGCAGTTTGTCGACTTCTACGAATCCAAAGGCTGGAAAGTGGGTGCCGTCAAAATGAAAGACTGGCGGGCGGCCGTGCGGACGTGGGAAAAGCGGCACGCAGAGGAACGGCACAAAGCGGGCGGAATGTGGGGAAACGAGAACGAAATCCCCGACGAAATACTAAACAGTTTTTAAAACAAAAAAAATAAATGGGGTGCGGAGAAATGGAGATTAAAACCTTATCGGATTTAATGAACTTGGATTTATCGAAGTATGGGGGACGCGACGAAGAAATAGCGGAAATGGAGCGCAAGCAGGCAGAAGCCGAAAAGCTCGCACGCTATAAAAAAGCCGTTCCCGAGCGATACTGGGGCGAATCCTTTGAAACTTACAACGCGGAAAGCGACGAGCAGAAAAACGCAAAGGAACAGGCGGGGCGATACTTGGAAGCCGTAAAATGCGGGAAGTTTTGCACGCTTATAATGCTGGGAACCGTAGGCACTGGCAAAACACACCTAGCCTGCGCAATCGTTCGCGAATACGGCGGCCTTTACAAGCTCGCCCCGAACATCGTTGAAGAAATCCGACGCGCAAAGAGTTTTACAGCCAAAGAAACCGAAGCGGACATACTGGACGAATACGGACGCGCAAAGCTGCTTGTTATCGACGAGATCGGGCGCGGCGTTGCTGGAACTGACGAGCAGTATATGCTTTATCAGATTATCAACGAGCGCTACAACCGCAGAAAACCGACCGTTTTAATAAGCAATCAAACAAAACGCGACTTCTTAAATTATATCGGAATTGCCGCCGCCGACCGCTTAACCGAGAGCGCGAAAACGGTTGAGTTCAAAGGCCAAAGCTACCGCGCGACATTGCGCAGAAACGCCGCCCAGTAATGGAACCCGTACAGCTGGAGTTTGATTTTGAGTTTGACGAGTTACCACCGACAAGGCCGCTGCCCTACTATCCCGCGCCGAAAAACGACAATGAAAAGCTGCTGAACTGGCAGTATGAATACAGGATAAAGGGCGACGAAAAGGCGTTAAATAAAATGTACCGTTTGGGCGAAATTATCGCGCTGCGGTACATAAACACGGTTGCGAAGAAAAACAAGGCCGTGGCAAAGCTGGCGCAGTGCGACAAGGAAGAAAAGGCGCATAACGCCATAACATACATAATAGCCCGCTATTTGCGGGTAAAGGATTTTGCAATAACAGAGAGCTTTACAGGCTATTTGTTTCTGCGAATAAAACATGAATTATTTTACCAGCGCAAAGTTGACAAGATTGTGGATTTTGTAGACTGGGAGAGTTACCGAGGGACTAAATGACAAAATACGAACTTGCAAAGCAACACGCCGAAGCAAGCTGGAATGATGAAGCCTACAGCAAAGCAGAGGAAAAAGACTTTGTTTTCACAATCCGAGAACAAAAGGAAATGAGTAAAGCGGATTTTATCGCGGGATTTAATGCAGCAATGGAAGAATGGCGCAAATGCTATCTGCAATGTTCAAGCCCGTACTGCGCGGGATATTTCCGCGACATAAAGAACGCGGGGACACTGGGAAATATGACAAAAAGCGAGGTTACAAAATGACAGTATTTTTGACAGTGATTTTTACTTGGTTTTTTATTGGTACAATAAACTTTTTTGTTGTGTGGCTTAAAGATATAAGCGGCATTACTAAGGCTGAAGAGTATTATATAACTTGGACTGTCGGCCTTGGTTTAATTTGGCTATTAATAATATTCCCATTTTATAAATTGGTAAAACTGATAAAAAAACGTTTTAAGGAGATAAAAGAAAAATGAAAAACTTAAACGAGATACCGAAAGCAAAAAAGCATTACCCGCACTGCCTGCGCTTTGTGTTAAAAGGTGTATGGTTTGACAAAATCAAGAGCGGGGAAAAGCGCATAGAATACCGCGAGGTAAAACCGTACTGGGATAAACGCATACGGAATCTTTACCACTTCAACAACACGCCCGATTTTAACAAGTGCATTTTTACACGCGGCTACACAAGCGAAATGCTTATAGCTGAAATCGAGCGAATAGAAATTATTTACGGCGGCAATACGGATTTACACGTAAATAAAAACGTATATGCAATTCACATTAAGAACGTAAAAGAATACGGGGTATAAAATGACAAAAGGACGTAAAGCAGTTTGTGAAGAAATGAAACGGCACGCGGCAATGCTGCGAGCGAATCTTATAGCATACACAAGCGGGGACTTACCCGACAGCGAAAAAGAAACAATCGCGCTTTGTATGTTTAATAGCTTGAACTGGATAAAAGAGGGCATAACCGTTTTGCAAGAGGAAAAATAAAAAATGAAAACATATTTTATGCAGGACGGGCAGCCCGTGGAAATAAGAAGAAGCTCGGAATTAAATATTAAACTTTCCAAGAAACAAGAAAAACAGCTGCGCAAATTACGTGCGCATAGAAAAGACGTAATAACGCTTGAGTTTGAAGTACAGGGGCACACGCTCGGGACGTATACGTTTTTAGATCCATACAAAGACTTCAAAGACAAGATAAAAGCGCAGATAAAGGGCAACTGTTCGGAAATCCCGAACAACTGAAAAAGTTATATTTTACGTGGGGGAATGTATGACAGATATACAACGCGAGGAATTAGAGCGATATTTCAGCCCTATTTATTACGTGGAATACGAAGTAACGCCAGCGGGCGAGCTTTTCCCGCAGCGGTTCCGCGTGGCCTACTACCACGAGCGGGCAAAAAAAAGAAGCCCTGCAATGCTTTGAGCAATTCAACGGCGTTCGAGTAATCGAAAAATCAATGCGCACAGGACAAGAGAAAATCATAAAAGAACGGGCTACCGCATAAAACGGAATAATTAAAAAACGGGCAAAAATGACTATATTTGCGTAGAAAACAGGCGTTTTTTATACGTTTTTTATACTAGGCGAAACAATGGCAGGACGACCACGAAAAGACGACATAAACACACAACAGCTCATTATTAACCTTGCAAAAGCAGGCATGACAAACACGGCTATTGCAGAAATTACGGGGCTTACTCGCGACACAATACAGAAATGGCTTGCAACTACGGAGCTGGGGCAGACAGTAAAAACAGTGCGCCAAGCGTCGGCAATGCTGGAAGCGCAACAAAAGCACGCCCTTAATAAATCGGCGCTTATGGCTGCAAAGAAGCTGCTTAAAAAACGCAAGATTGAAGAAACAGAAGAACGGCGCGACGCAGAGGGAAAAATCATTTACACGCAAAAGCGCATACGTGAAGCTGAACCAAACGCAAGCATGGTGCAGTTTGTGCTTAAATGCACAGACCCGCAGAACTGGAACGAACAGCAGATAGCAGAACAGCAGGCAGCAGCCGACGCAGAACGCGACGACAACGAAATAAGGATTGTTATTGATGACGATACACAGCAGTAATATTTTTGCAAAAGTCTATAACAAGTATTTCCGCATGATACTAAAGCACGAAAAGGAGCGCTACACGTTTACAGGTGGCCGCGCTTCCACAAAGTCGTCGTTTATCAGCATTGTTATTGTCGTTTTAATAACCATGTTCCCGAAATTAAACGCGCTTGTAGTTCGCAAGACTGCAAAGACATTGCGCCGCAGCGTGTTTGAACAAATCGTATGGGCAATAGACAAGCTGCACCTGCGTTACACAAAAGAGCGTAAAACGGGTTTTAAGATACCGAAAAGCGAAGTGTCGGCGCTGCCTATTACGTACATACGCAAGGACGGCACAAAGCAGCAGATTATATTTGCAGGGTGCGACGACCCCGAAAAGATAAAGTCTATTAAAGTGTCGCAGGGCTATTTTGGCATTTTGTGGGTAGAAGAAAAGACCGAGTTTACACCCGCAGACCTGCAAAATGTGCGTATTTCAGCATTACGCGGCGGCGATACGTTCTACATCTTTGAGAGCTACAACCCGCCAAGCGCTGCGCGTCACTGGTGCAACCGTGAAGCTGCAACCTACGACCCGAACCGCGTTGTAATTCATACTACATACTTGGATATACCGCCCGAATGGCTGGGCGCGGCTATTCTGCACGACATAGAGCAGACAAAGGCCACGAACAAGCGGGCGTATGAAAATATATACCTCGGACTTGCTACAGGTTCGGGACAAAACATTTTTGAAAACGTGGAACTGCGGGAAATCACCGACGACGAAATTAAAGCCTTTGATTTTCTGTACTGCGGCATAGACTGGGGATATTACCCCGACCCGTTCGCCTTTTCCGTATCGTCGTACAACGCGCCAAAGCAGGAGCTTTTTATTTTTGACGAGCTTTACTTAAACAAGCGTGGAAACTATGACGCTTTCAAAGATTTAACAAAGCACATGGAAATAGCGGGGCTTGATATTGCAAACGACAGAATAACAGCGGATAGCGCGGAGCCGAAAAGCATTGCGGACTTTAGAAGCTGGGGCGGAAACGTTCGGGGCGCAATTAAAGGAATCGGCAGCCGTGACACTTCTTTTAAGTGGCTGCAAGGCTTGAAAAAGATTGTAATAGATCCGCGCCGCTGCCCGAGAATGGCCGACGAGTTCACGCTATACGAGCACGAAATCGACAAACGCACGGGCGAAATAATGAGCGGGTACCCCGACGGACAGCCCGACCACGGAATAGACACTATACGCTATGCGCTTGAGGGTGTATATCGTCACGCTGGCGAGTAAATGACTATATAGGCAGAGGAAAACAATGTTTGAACGCATAAGGGGCTTTTTTATGAATATCTTAGGACTTTTTCACACTACGACCATTAAGGACGTAACGGGAATCGACACAAACCTTTCAAGCGATATGTATAACGCTATTGAATTGTGGCTGCAAATGATGAGCGGTAACGCGCCGTGGAATACCAAAGCGCCGCCTTGCGGAGTTCTTGACCAAATCGCGGGCGAGCTTAACGTAATGGTAGCGCGTGAAATCGGGCTGGAAGTTGAAAACGACGCAATACGCCCCGCAATGGAGCATATAAACCACGACGTAGACAAAATCGTGGAATATATCGCGCTTGTGGGTGCCTGCATTATACGCCCGATTTTCAGCAACGGAAAGCTGCAATATGAAACTATTCCGCTGGGTAACTACTTGCCGACAAGCTACGACTTTGACGGAACCCTTACAGGTGCGCTTGTTATGAAGCAGCTACAGAACGGCGCGAAAAAATGGCTTTTGGTTGAAGAACACAAATACGAGAATAACAGGCATACTGTAAGCTGCACTCTTTACCGCAATGACAATCACGCAATGAAAAAAACAGCTTTGACAGACTGCCCGCAGACTGCCGATATTACGCCCGTTTATACATGGGAAAACGTAAAGCAGCCGATGATTATTGAGTTTAGAAACCACGCTGTAAATAAAATCGACGGTTCAAACGTTCCCGTCGCAATCATCGCAGGCGCAGAGGATTTAATTAAAGACGCAGACGAACAGTACGAGCGCATGAACTGGGAGCAAGAGGGCGGAAAAATGCGCATATTTGCCGACCGCGATATGTTCCAGCAGCGACAGAAACGCGACGGCACAACACAGGGCGCAAACTTCACGCCCGAGTTAAACAAGCTCATTGTAAAGATTGAGGGCGACGGCAGCGCAGAGGGAAAGAAAATCACAGAACACGCCCCAGCCTTGCGCACAGCACAGCAAAACGAAATGTTCCAGCAGATACTACGCCGTATTGAATTGACCTGCAAACTTGGCAAGGGAACTATTTCCGATATGGAAAGCGTTCAAATGACAGCCGAACAGTACAACGGCGGACGCAAGAAACTGTATGCTTTAGTAGACACAATCGAGGACGAAATCGAAACAAAATACCAGCACTGCGCCGACGTTTTCGCGCACATGGCCGCTGCATACCAAATCGGCAAAAATAACGCAAAGATAACCGTAACATGGAACGACGACCAAACACGCAAAGACATTACAGCAGCAAAGCAGCTGGCAATGCAGGAAATCTCAAGCGGTGTAAAAAACAAATGGGAATACCGCCGCGACTTTTTCGGAGAGGACGAAGCAAAAGCAAAGGCAAACGTACCGCCCGAAGCGCTCGCGCCCGACCCTTTTAATTTTGGAGCGTAAACAATGGCACAGCACAACAAACAGAAAAAAGAAATACTAAAAAACGACATGATCGTAGTAGCGGGATTTTGTGAAGCGATAAACAAGAAACCGCTTAAAACCCGCCTTGTTATTGCTTGGCGCATTTTGCGGGGCAAGTTCTAGGCTATGCTTTCCCCTCGCTACTTGGACGGCTTGGCCGACGAAATAACAGAGATTTACTCACAGCTTGAAAGCGAGATTTTGCAGGACATGGCGCGACGTATTGCACGGCTTGGCAAAGTCACCGACGCGACAAAGTGGCAAGCGCAAATGCTCATAGAATCGGGCGGACTGAAAAAGAATATTTCCCGTATTCTTGCAAAGTACGACAAGACAATAGCGCAGCAGGTAAAAGACACCGTAACAGCTGCACTTGAAGCAAGCACAAAGAACGATAACAAGATTTTCAAAGAAGCCACAGGGCGCACCGTTTCAACACCGAACGCACAGCAAATGCTTGCAACTATTCAGAAGTGCCACAGTGATTTATCACGCCTTACGCTCACGACCGCGGCCACAACACAGACCGAGTTTGTGCAGCAGGCAAACCGCGTTTATATGAACGTGCAAAGCGGTGCGTTTGATTATGATACAGCCATGAAAAGCGCAGCCGACGAACTGGCAAAGCGCGGAATTACCGCCGTACAGTACGAAAATGGCCGCCCCGTAACTCGCACCATTGAAAGCGCCGTACGAATGAATATTCTTACAAGCGTAAACCAAACCGCAGCAAATCAGACTTTGAACAACTGCGAAGAATTAGACTGCGACCTCGTGGAAACATCGGCGCACATCGGAGCACGCCCCGAACATGAGGACTGGCAAGGGCAGATTTTCAGCAGAAGCGGGAACAATAAGAAATACCGCCCGTTTTCTGTATGCGAGCTTGGCAGCGTTACGGGAATCTGCGGCATAAACTGCAAACATTCTTTTTACCCTTACTTTGAGGGAATGGAAAACCACTACACCGAAAAAGAGCTGGACGAAATGGCTGACGAAAAGGTTATTTATACCGACGACGACGGCAACGAACACACATTAACACGCTATGAGGGTGAACAAAAGCTGCGGGGCATTGAGCGCAATATAAGACACTGGAAGCGGCAGGCATTGACCGAGGAAGCGGCGGGCGTGGATAACACAAGAGCACGCCAAAAGCTCGGCGAATGGCAGGAAGCAGCGCGGGACTTCACGAAACAAACGGGAATTGCACGCGATAGTGCCCGCGAATACGTGGGAACAAAAACTGGCAAGCAGCCGCGAGCTTTAGCGCCAAAAGTTGCAGCTATACCGCCAGCGCAAACACCTACGGCAACCGCAACCGCACCAGTAGTAAACGCCCCTGCTGTAATGACAAACGAAGAAACTACAAAGGCAATGGCCGCACTTGTAGACAATCCGAAAAGCAGCGCCCGAACCGTAGCGGAAAGATTAAACATTGAAAGCCGCCCCGTACTTGCTTTTAAGAAACAGCCGACAGAAGCGGAAATAATCGCAAGGCTTGCAGGTGGCGACAAGACGACAGGCGGCAGCTGTTCGAGTGTGGCAAATGCTTACATAGCGAATAAAGGCGGCTTTGACGTACTGGACTTTCGGGGCGGAAAAAGCAAAGAACTATTTGCAGCGCGATCTACATCTTTGGAAATGGCAAAGTTTAACGGTGTGCAAAGTTTTACAGTGACCGAAACAAACCAAATAAAAGCTGGCAATATGCTATTAAACCGCGTGGAAGTCGGCAAAGAGTACAAGCTCGGCGTAGGTAGACACGCTGCAATCGTTCGCAAATTAAAGGACGGAACACGGCAATACTTGGAGCTGCAAAGCGGCGGCGAGAATGGCTGGAAAAACTTTGAGGAAAACACTTTTAAATATCGTTTTGACTGTAAGATACGCCGAAAATATTACCAGCAAGCCTATTTAATAGAGCTTGAATCACTTTCAAAGAATCGCGAGTTCATCGAGCTTATGCAGTATTTAAACACCGCTGAAAGTGCACAATTAAAGGGAATCGGGGGTTATGCAAAATGATTTTTGAAAAAGAAAACGCCGATAGTATTATTTACTGGGTAGACCCCGAGGACGACAACGAGGGCGCTATTTTGTTTTCGTTTGACGGTAAAACAGTTTTGAACTTTTGGACGGACTACCCCGACAAGCTGACCGACGAACAAATAGCAGCGTTCCAAAAAGAAAACCCGATACTTGCGGAATTAAAGCCCGTAAAATTGCCCCGTAAAGCCCGCTAGAACGCCGTACACGCGCTTTATAGGGTGCGGACGATAAAAGACACGACCGCGCCCGAATAGACGCGCTACACGCAATATTAAGCCCTGCACACGTTGCGGGGCGTTTTTTTAATTAGGGGAAATTTTCCCTTATTTTCTGCTATTTTCCCCTATTGCCCGAATGACTATAAAAGCAGAGGGCAAACAATGACAATCTACAAACGATTTTTAACACCTAACGAATGGAGCAGACCACAAAGCAAAATAAAAGAGTTCCGCGCAATCGTCATACACTGGACGGCAAACCCAGCAGCAAACGCCGAGCAGAACTGGCTTTATTTTGAATCAAAAAAAACGGGCATGAGTTCGTATGGTTCGGCGCATTACATCATCGGGCAAAAGGGCGATATTATACAGTGCATACCCGACGACGAAGTAGCCTACCACTGCGGCAGCTCGCAGAAAGACCCCGAAAGCGGGCAGATTTACACAAACTACGCGCGTAAGAAGTTCGGACACTACGCCGTACACTTCCAAGTATCAAGCCCAAACTATTGCACGCTCGGCATTGAGCTTTGCCCGACAGACAACGCGGGCAACTTCACAGAACAGACAATAAAAGCAGCTGCGGAGCTTTGCGCGTATCTTTGCAAGCGCCACAACCTTACACCGCAGGACATCACAACACACCACGATATAGTCGGCTGGAAAGACTGCCCGCGCTTATGGACTAAACGCCCCGAACTTTTGGAAGCGTTCAGATTAAGCGTTGCAGACGAAATCGCAAGAGCTGGGGGCGCAGAATGTGGGAAGCAATAAGCAACGTTCTAACAAGCCCGAACGCTAGAGAAATAATGCATACTCTTGTAA